>Ga0160428_1000224_pt1 | contig 69996 bp, 48 predicted proteins | sample SolpanmetagenomM_FD_108198 | JGI IMG/M metagenome (GOLD analysis project Ga0160428, IMG submission 108198) | Solar panel surface microbial communities from Lawrence Berkeley National Laboratory, California, USA - M | ecosystem: Engineered > Built environment > Solar panel > Unclassified ... | reverse complement strand
GCAAGCACAAATCCTGTGAGTCGTGCCCGTCGTTTACAACGTGTGTTATCCGCCCTTAGAGGATATAACCCGTTGTCAAGACTAACCCCTACCCATGGAGATACTAGAAAAAAGAGAAGCCCATCTTACCGAGTCCCAAGACCTAGTAGCCGCAGTGATGCAAGAGGCCACCAACTACACTACCGAGGTAGGAGCTATTGACCAAGTAGCTGATAACCTCGATAAGCTAGCGGCGGCTACTTCTAAAGCCCTACAGGTTGTCAACGTCAGGTCAGACGAATTTACTGATTTAGAAATTGCGGAAGCTACTGTTATAAGCGAAGCGAAGGATTATAAAGAGAGGTTAATCAGTTATTTAAGGGTGCTAATACGGGAAAGGCTGGATTCTTTCCCGCTAATTTAGGCTGATGCTCAAAGAGGACGCTTCGTAACAAGGAAGCATAATGCCAGGCGCAGCAGCCGGGCAAAAATTAACACTTCCTGAGCTTTTTCTTCAAGGTAGTATGCAAGAAGCAGCAGGGTTAAGAAGCTGCCTATTGTGTATCTCCCTAGTTCTTGCCGGTAGCCTGGGTAGCGACTACTCAGTAGCGCGTATGCAAGACGGGTTTTCGCGAAATGCCACAACAGAGTTTTGTGGTATGAATACCTACTCCTAACCTCACTCATTGCATAAAAAGGGGCGCCCATGGGTCAATAGGAAGCCACTTGCAGCGGCTCCCTATTAACCCATGGGCGCCTATGCTAGCCGAAACGCAGCTAGCTTTCAGTTACAGCAGTTCGGGGTTTGTAGCCTCCGCTCATACTTAGCTCGTGCCGGAGATAAATCAGTACTTCAAGTCTTGCTTATTATCGTCTAACGTTCTATCCACTAGTTCGTGGTAGGGGTCTACAGCTACCGAAGCAGGTTTTTGGGTCACGATGAATTGTAGCTGGTTGTTACCCGTTAGCAGGCGGCGCTTCACGAGCAGAAAAGAGAGCGCTGGTTTTTTGCCTTTTTCTAGCTCGGGGAAGATGGCCACGGGCAAGTAGTCGTGCTCGGGGGCGGGCCGCTGGCTACCCGTGCTGTCGGCGTAGAACTTTGCGCTTTTTACTGTGAAATTGACCTGGTAGCGACCATCGGATAGTTTTTTGGTGGTTGCGGCTGTTATCCGGTTGTCGTAGAGCGTGATACGATCGAAATTATCCGTAATGAATTGCTGAAGCGAATCGGGCGCCGCCTGGCGCAATCTGCCCACAAATTCGGTTGAATTTGTGTAGGGTGGCCCTTGAAAAGCCACTGCCTTCACATACTCGCGCAGGGCCACGTTCAGCTTTTGCTCGCCTAGGTAGTCTTGCAGGGCATACATCACCACCGAGCCCTTACCGTAGTGGATGTACGTCTGGTTTTCGACCAGCGCCAGCGGCACTTCTTTCTTCTTTTCGAAGGCGCGGCCGCTGAGGTAACGGTTGAGGTCGAGCTTGAGAAATTTTTGCATGGAAGCGAGCCCATAGTGGTGCTTCATTACCATCAGGGCTGAGTATTCGGCCAGGCTTTCGGCCATGAGGGTACTACCCTGCACGTTGCCGCCAATAACCTGGTGCGCCCACCACTGGTGCGCCACCTCGTGGGCGGCCACGTAGAAAGGGTAGTCGAGGTCCTCGGGGTCGTTGTCATCGACCTTGGCAATGAAGCCGATGCTTTCCGAAAACGGCACTGTGTTGGCGAAGCTTTGCGCAAAGCCCTGGTAGCCCGGAAACTCCAGAATGCGCAGCTGCTGGTGCTGGTAGGGCGAGAAGTTTTTGGAGCAGTAGCTCAGCGCCTCCTTGGCCCCGGCGGCCATGCGCTTGAGGTCGTACTCGTGGCCGGCGTGGTAGTAAATCTCAATTGGCAGGGTGCGCCCGCCAGCCGAATCGACCCACTTATCGGCGTACTTCTTATAGCGTGCCGACAGGAAGGTGTAGAAGTTGAGCATCGGCCGGTCCATGCGATAAGCAAAGTAGCGGCGGCCGTTTCGCACCCATTCCTTTTGTAGGTAGCCGGGCGCGATGGCCGTTTGGTCGGGCTCGGTGCTCACGGTGGCGCCAAACCGAATCCAGTCGGCGTCCTGGCTGATGGGCGTATTCTGTCGAGCCTTTAGGTCGTTGACCAGCGCCATACGGGGCTTTGGCTTGAGGCCGTAGTTTTTGCGGTCTTGGTCGCCGCTCAGCTCGGCGTCTTGGCGGTAGCCCAGGTTAGGCAGGTAATTGCTACTGACGAAAGTGCCGTTTTCGACGATGTCGGTGTTAGAGCCCACGTTGGGGAAGCCTAGCTCGCGATAGTCGAGCGTGAGGGTCAGGGGCAACGAGTCGCCGGGGGCCAGGGGCTGGGCCAGGCGGTAGAGACGCAGGCCCACCGTCGTGTCGTTGAGCGCCAGTGTGGCTTGGCCGGGGGCACCTAGGCTTAGGCTGCGCACGCGGGGGTGTTTTTCGGCGGGTAAGCTCACGATGACGGTATCGAGCGGCCGGGCGTGCTTGTTTACCAGCATCATTTCGCCCTGAAAATGCACGCGCCGGGTGCTCGGAAAAATGTCGGTGTTTAGGGTTACGGCCACGATGCGCGGCTGCGGCACATCTTTCAGGTGGCGGTACTGCTTTTCGTACTGCGCCTGTAGTTGCTCGGAAGCCTTGGCCGTGCGGTACTGATTGAGCACGTTGGTGTTGTAGTAAATAAAGCTGCCGGTGCCCAAGGCTATAGCTAGCCCAGTGGCCAGGGTGGCTGTGCTGCCCGCGCCCCAACGGCGGCGCGCTTCGCCGAGGCGGCCAGCGGGGTCGGTGCCTCGCACCCAGAGCAGATTGGCCAGCAGTACTAGCAGCAGGGCTACCCCCGCCCACAGCAGCTTGGTCCACCAAAAAGCGGGTAGGAAGTGCCCATAGCCATTCATATCCGAATACGGGCCAGGGCTACCCCCACCCGCGTACGACGTGAGGCGATGCGTGAAACCCAGCCCGCTCTTGGCCAGCGTAAACACGTAGTACACCACCATCACCAAGAAGCCCACGTACTTGTTGTTCACCACTACTTGCGTCACCATGGATAGCACGCACAGCAGCAATAAGTAAGCTAGCTGATAAAGAAATAGCGCCTGCAAATACAGGCCGATTTCGTAGTGAAAGTAGCCTTTGGCAGTCTGGATAACGAGGCAACAGGCCAGCACCACAGCCAGCAGCACCACCTGCACCAGCCCGAGCGCCGCGAGCTTGCTCAGAAACGGCACCCAGTTGGGCACCGGCGCGGCATCGGCAATTTGGGCCACGCCAGCGTCGCGCTCGCGCCACACCAGCTCGCCGCTGTAGAAGATGATGATGGCCAGAAAGAATAAAGAGAAGGAGCCCGTGGCCAAAGTCAGCACTACTTCCGTGACAGGATAGGTAGGCGTGTCGAACGTTTTGCCTGCCTGCGCAGCAGTGGTAAGCAGAAAAAGGATGCCTGCCCCCACGATGGCCGCGAAATAGCGGTTGCGCACGATACCCCGAAACTCCAGCTTGGTCAGGCTCAACCACTGCTGCCGGTGCATGGCCCCGGTGAATAGCTGCGTTACGCGGGGCAAGCGCAGGCTCTCGGTAGTAGCCCCTACCCCCCGCTCAGCGGCCAAGTCGGCTGGCACAGTGCGTGGCTTTTTTGCAGCGCGCTCGGAGGCCAGTGCTGCAAAGCGAAACCGCACGTAGCAAAACGCCAGCAAAGCCAGCCCTACCCCTAGCCACACCGCCCGGTTGAGCAGCATGTAGGCATTGAGCGGCAGCAGGCGCGTGTTTTTATCGGCGGCCGTCCAGTATTTGGTGGTGATAAACTGCGCGCCCAGGCCAAAGGCGTCGAGCGTCGAAGCCAGGTATTCGTTCTTTAAATCGGACGTGTAGGAGGTAGAAATTAAGTAAGCTACTAGCAGCAGCACGGCCCCGATATACGTACTCAGGATGTTACGCGTGAGCGTGGCCATTGTAAAAAAAATGGCTCCGCAAAACAGCAGATTGGGCAGCACCAGCAGTAGGTAGGGCCAGAGGTAAGTGCCCGTCGGCGTCACCTTCAGGAAGCGCTCGGCCTCGATGCCGGGCAGCACCCCGGCCACCGCCGCGCCTACTAAGATGCCACTAAACACCAGAGCCGCTATCACATACGAACCCAGAAAACGGCCACCCAAATAGCCCCATTTGCTGATGGGCTTGGTGTAAAAAAGGGCGTGCGACCGGGTTTCGAAGTCGCGGTACACCGGGTTGCCCATCAGCGCCGAGGCGATAACGATACCAAACACACTAATGGTGCTGACAATCAGGCTCACCGAGAACGGCGAGTTGATTTTGACGGTTTGCCCGTCGCCGCCTAGGCTGATATTGATGGCCGAGCCGAAAACGCCGCCAGCCGCCGCTACCAGCAAGCCGGCGAGCAGCGCCAGCACCAAGAAATAAATCCAAGTAGCGGGCCGCCGCAGCCGGTACTTCAGCTCAAAAAGGAATATGGCTAAAAACATGAAGAATAATTAGTTGTGTGGTAGCTTTTAGGGGCACTGCTAGCCCCGCTGCCTGCCCGCCAAAAGCAAGAGCCAGCCAGCAGCTGGTCGCTGGCAATAAGTTGCTGGCACTAAGGGGGGTAGGGCGGGGTGGGGCCGCGCGACGAACGAGCAGCCCGTGGCGGGCAAAATCAGTGGCCGTTTATTTGGCTGAAATACACATCTTCTAAATCGGGACTCACGGCCTCGAAGCCGCTGTCTGGGGCACCATCGGCCAGCACGTGCACCACTGTTTTGCCGGCAAACAGCCGCGAGCTGATGACTTGCTCGCTGGCTTGCAGGGCAGGCAGTTCGGCTTTTTCAATCAGCTTGCGCCACACCCGACCGCGCAGCGCGTGCATCACTTGCAGCGGGTCGCCGGTGAGAAGTACTTCGCCTTTGTTGATGATAGCCATGTGGCGGCACAAATCACTCACATCGCTCACAATGTGGGTGCTCAGAATCACCACCCGGTCTTCGCCAATCTCACTCAGCAGGTTGTGAAAGCGGTTGCGCTCGGCGGGGTCGAGGCCGGCAGTGGGCTCATCCACAATAATGAGCCGTGGGTCACCAAGCAGGGCCTGCGCAATGCCGAAGCGCTGCTTCATACCGCCCGAGTAGCCGCCCACGTACTTTTTGCGCACGTCGTAGAGGTTGGTTTGGTGCAGCAGGGCGGCTACCATTGCCTTGCGCTCTTGGCTGCTGGCAATGCCCTTGAGCGTGGCGAAGTGGTCGAGTAGCTCCTCCGCGCTCACCTTAGGGTACACCCCAAATTCTTGCGGCAGGTAGCCCAGCACGCGGCGCACGGCCTCCTTCTCGCGCAGCACGTCGAGGTCATCGAGCAGAATGCTGCCTGTATCAGCATCTTGCAGGGTGGCAATGGTGCGCATGAGGCTGCTTTTACCCGCCCCGTTGGGGCCGAGTAGACCAAACATCCCCGTAGGGATGGTAAGGCTGACACCCCGAAGTGCCTGGGTGCCATTGGGGTAGGTTTTGGAGAGGTTGCTAATAGTGAGCGCCATGAGTAAAAGAAAGTGCGTGTGCTAAATCGTAATCGTAGCTAGAAGAGTGTCGGCGGCCCGTGCGGCCTAGTGAGCGGTGCTAAGGGGATGAGGACGGTGACCCAAGGGTTGCCTGGTGGGCCGGGCTTATTTGCCGCGGCGCCCTAGCCGGTTGCTCAGGTAGCGGTGCGGGGCCACTAGTTGGGCACTACAAGTGCGTGGTAAAGATGACCTCACCCAAGCTACCGCGCCACGCACTGGGAGGCTAGCTAAGGTTTGGGCAAAACCAGCAAGGGAACCGAGAAGCACAAGCAGCTTTATTAGCCGACTAGGGGGGGTAGGGAACAACGCAATTGCTGCTCCTTACTAGGCGAGGAGTAGGTACTCGAAGGCTAGCGAGCCCTACCCCCTTCAAACTGCTTTCCAGTGGGGCAAAAGTGCCTGTTTCGCCTTCTACTCTCGTTTTTTAATGATGAAAACCCCCTCAGCTGTGACGAACGCAGGCCTGGCGCGGACAAGCCGGGTTCGTCATTTTTAGCCCGCGCTCGGCCTGGCTGCCCCGTAATTTTGCCTCATGACGTTGCCCTCCTTTCTCTCGCCTCGGGTACTGCGCCACGTTAGTGGTTGGCTGCTGCTAGTGAGTCTGTTTACGTGCCTAGACTGGGTGGTGCTGCCGAATAGGTTTCGGATATTTGGCCTGCCCTACTCGCTGCCGGTGCTGCTTGGGCCGGCGCTGGCTATCTATGCCCACTACTGGCTGCTAAGCCACTACGCCGAACCCCGCCGCTACGGGCGGTACCTGGCTGGCACATTGGTCGTTATCTTGCTGAGTTCGGCTGTGCTGGCGGCGGTGGGTAGGCAAATAAGCCCCGGGCTGCATGCGCCCGTCGTATTTGGCAAGGCTAGCGTGGGCGTAGTAGTCGCTGCCCCGCCACAGCCTTGGCTAGCAGAATACGGGCAAGCAGTTGCTAACGTGACAATTACGCTTATCATGGCTGCCGTGGCCCGGTACACGCGGCGCGGCATCAAAAGCTACTATCAAATGCAGCAGCTGCGCGCCCAGCAGCTTGAAACCGAGTTGAGCCTACTCAAAGCTCAGGTAAACCAGCACTTTCTCTTCAACACCCTTAATAACCTCTACGGCCTAAGCTTGGCCGCGCCCGACCAGATACCCGAAGCCCTGCTCCAGCTGGCCGATTTGCTACGCTACCAACTCGATAGCTCGCGCCAGAACCTTATCACGGTGGGCTCCGAAGCCGAATACCTGCGCAACTATATCGGCCTGGAAAAGCTGCGGCTACGAGCCGGCACTAAAGTCGATTTTCGGGCCGAACTGCTAAACCCTGCCTACCCGCTGGCCCCGCTGGTATTGCTACCACTGGTCGAAAACTGCTTCAAGCACGCCGTGGGGCCAGAGGGCGAAGGCTTCATTCGCATTGGCTTGGTTCAAACGGCCACTAGCCTCACACTACGCACCGAAAACAGCGTGCCCGCCTACTTTCGGCCGGCCCCGTCGGGCGTGGGCCTGCCCACGCTACGCGCCCGGCTGGCGCAGTTTTACCCGGGCGCCCGCCACCAGCTAAGTGTCGAGGCAACACCCGGCTATTATGCGGCCACCTTGCGCATGGACTTGTAGCGCCTGGTATCTTCGGAGTCGTTAGCTGCTTGCCTATGTCCGTGCCCCTGCGTTGTTTATTGGTTGATGATGAGCCCTTGGCCCACACCGTGCTACGCGCCCACCTTGACCGCCTGCCCGGCCTGGTCACCTGGGCCGGCAGCTGCTACGGCGGTGCCGAAGCCCTGGCCGAGCTGCACACCAGCGCTATCGACGTGCTGTTTCTCGACGTGGATATGCCCGGGCTCACCGGCCTCGACTTGCTGCGCGCTTTGCCCCAGCCGCCAGCCGTGGTGCTGTGCACAGCCCACGCCTCCCATGCGCTTGACGCTTTCGAGCTGGGCGTAGCCGACTACCTGCTAAAACCCATTCGCTTCGAGCGCTTTGTTAAGGCCGTCAGCCGGTTGCATGCTAGTCGCCTCGTCGTAAGCACGGGCGCCCTACCCCCCGTAGTCGAGCCAAATACGACGGCAATTTTCCTGAAGACGGACGCCGGCACTGAGCGCGTGCGCTTGGCCGAACTGCACTTTATTGAGGGCTATGGCAACTTTGTGAAGTGCCACTTGGCTAGCGGACGGGTGCTGCTCACCGCCGAAACTATAAAGCAGTTGGAAAGTCAATTACCTGCTGCCCAGTTTCTGCGAATTCATAAATCTTACGTAATCAATCTGGCTGCTATCGAGCGGTTTAGCGGCAATATTTTGGTCGTTGGCACACGTGAGTTACCAGTTGGCAGCACCTACCGTCAAGACGTGCTGCGGCATCTACACTAGCTACGCTTGGCTAAACTGCGCGCTCGTTCTACGCCGCTCTCTACCTAGCCCTCGGCAAACCTCGGGCGCTATAGTATTTCAACCCAAATGGTAGGCCGGTATTTAAAGCGCTATCTCAAGCCCTGAGTTTGTTAAGCTCAACCGACGAATCGGCTGCTGAAAGGAGCACTTGTAGAAGCAGCTCCGTAGGTACTTGAAATTGCTCCGCTCAACTCGCTCATTAAATCTATGCCCCAGTGAAAGCGCGCTTACATAGCGTGCTTACCTATTTATTGGCAGAATTCAAAAAGGCAAAGTGCCGCCCTTGGTAGCGTGGCAACTGCAAGCTGCTGCGCAGTTTCAAGAATGATTGGTAGGGGGCAATGGGCGCCAAGCGATTGACCAGCCACACCGGCAGGTCGCCGCCCGGATCTACCCGGAAGGCATAATTAATTTGCAACCGATTGGCAGCCACGGCCCGCACTTGCCAATCGCCAGTCCAGGAAAGCACGCGCACTATACCCGTTTTGCTGGGGACCATTCCTTCGACGGCCGTCGTCGTGATGTGTAGCGAACGGGTGGGGTGAGAGTAGGCAAATTGCAGCCGCATGACCAGGTCGCGATTAGCTACCATGGCTGGCATTTGGCTTTCGAGGTAATAGAAAAACTCCGTCTCATTCACCGCGCGCAGCAAATAGGCAGACCGCGTGTTGCTAATCACATTCTGATAATTAGCAACATCGGAGTACAGGGCGACCAGCTGCTCGAGGGTGCCGGACATTTCACACTGCACCCTTACTTCCTTAAAACGACTGCCCGGCTGCCCGCGTAAGTACACCTGAATACCATCCTTATTGGTTTCTAGCTGCCAATCGTCTGGAGAGACAGCCCGCCGGGAGACAGAATGCCCCCAAACCGGAAGTAAAATCAGCAGCGTGAGGAATAGAAAATGCCTGGTGCAGACGATACGCATGATAAAACGGTATAGTATAAAAAGCAGTACTACAAAACTATTGCCGGCATCAAGTACTTATTGCTCAAAGTAATGCTTTTAAAATTAATTTATATTAAATATCAATAAATTAGTATTGACGCGTGCTTATTGCTAGATAACTCACAACTAACCCGCTAGTAAGCGAGGTTTTTCTACCCCCTCCACGTCAGGCTAAATTCGCTGCACTTGCGCTCCGCCTTGGGGGCTGGAAGGTCAGCACCCCACAATTGAGTACTTGAGGCGGCTCGCCTGGACCACTGGCGCTGGGCGGGCCGCCAGCCGCCCACGGGTGCCTAAGGCATAAAAGGCGAAACTAAGCTATGTGATGGCACTTGAAATTATTCTAAAACAGGTCAAAGCCCTACCCTTCCTACTGGCTTATTTTGATTCGCCTTCAATTCGGGAGAAAGTATTTCTGCTTTCCCAACCAACCTTTCTGGCGCGGCCCAGCACTTTGAGGCAAAGCAATTAACCAGGTTCGTGGCCGATTCACTTCCTCCTCCGTCTTCCGAAGAGCAGCACCTGCTGCGGGGTTGCTTGGCCCAGGACCGGCAGGCGCAGTACCGCCTGTACCAGCAGTACAAGACGGCCATGTTTTCGTCGGCTCTGCGGATTCTGGGCGACCGGGCCCTGGCGCAGGATGCTTTGCAGGAGGCGTTCATGGATGTCTTCCAAAGCTTGACCACTTTTCAGCAGCAGTCCACGCTCGGAGCCTGGATTAAAACCATTGTGGTGCGACGCGCCCTGCGCACGCTTCGGCACGAGCAGCGCATGGAGGTCTATGACCAGGAGCGCCATCCCGAGCCGCTAGTGGCCTGGCACGACAGCCTCACGGGCGAAGCCCTGGACAAGGCTATCGGGGAGCTGCCCGCTGGCTACCGCGCCGTGTTTTGCCTCGTGGAAGTGGAAGGCTACAGCCACCGCGAAGTAGCTGAGCTACTGGGCACTACTGAAGGCACCAGCAAGTCGCAGCTCTACCACGCCAAGCGCGTGCTTCAACGCAAACTTCAGCACCTATACTTATGAGCCAGACCTCGGAAACCCCCGAACTCGATGGGGCGAACCTGCGGCGGGCCCTAGCTACGCTGCCCACACACGAGCCCGACCCAACCACCTGGGCTCGCCTAGATGCCCAGCTAACAGCGGATGTAGCGCTGGCCCGCGCCTTGCCCACGCTGCCCGCGCATGAGCCCGACGAGGAGTTGTGGGCTGCTATCACGGCCAGGCTGGATGACGTCGCTGCCACGCCAGTGGTGTCCCCTACCCCCCCTGCTGCGGTAGAACGACGCTTGTGGCCCGCTCGCACCGTGCGCCGGGCGGTGGCCGTGGCCGCAAGCCTGCTACTCTTATTGAGCGCTTGGTGGCAGCTGCGCCCCGTAGCGCCAATGCCAGCCGCGGCGCAGGAGACACTGACGTTCGGTGAGGAAGCTGGCATGCCGGCAATCGCTACGCCAGTGCCCGACCCGCTGGAAGCCCAAGGCTTGTCCTTCATTGACGCGCGCTGCTCGGCGCAACCTGCGGTGTGCCAATCGGGCGAGTTCCGCACGCTGCGCACTCAGTTGCAAGAATTGGAAACCCAGGAAATACAACTACGCCAGGCGGCCAGGCGCTTTGGGGCTTCTCCCGAATTGCTGCGCGAGCAAGCGCATCTCGTCACCCTGAAGGCCACCTTCACTCGCCAACTAGTTCAACTTCTACTTTCATGACGTCCCCTATTCACTCGGGTGGGGCCAGGTGGCGATGGAGCATCCTGGCCGTGCTGCTTGGGCTACTGACTATGCCTACTGGGCGCGCCCAGCAGCGCGTGCAGGTGGTAACCCGCACCCTGGAGCAAACCTGGAATTGCCCGCCGAGCATGGTGGTGCGCATCCGGGCAGAGAAAGCCACCGTGCAGGTGCGCGGCTGGGACCGGCCCACCGTGCAGGTGACTCTGCACCTGAGCGCTCGCCACGCCGAGCGCGCCGTGGCGATGCAAGACCTGCCGGTGGCGCAATACCGCCTTCAGCAAAATGGCAACGCGCTCGACCTCGTCAACCTCTTTGTGCTGCCCGCGGGAGCACCCGCCGTGCGCAGCGACCTGCGGGCCGAGTACATCGTGCTGATGCCCGCCGGCAACCCCTTGCAAGTGGTGAATGCCTACGGCCAAACCTCACTCACCGACCTGAGTGGTGCGCAGCAACTGACGCAAAATTTTGGGCAGATTACCCTGCGTAATCTGCGCGGCACGCTCAGCGCCACCGCCCGCTACGCCGACCTGACGGCCACCAACGTGCAGGCCGACTTCACCTGTGAGGCTAACAAGTCGGCCGTGCAGCTGCTGGGATTGGGCGGCCAGTGCGTGGTGCGCAATTACTACGGTAGCGTGCGGGTGCAGCCTGCGGTGAGCTTGCGCAAGCTCACCGTGGAGGCCGACCGCACCGAGGTGATTCTCAGCACCGCCGAGCCCGAGCGCTTCACCTACCAGCTGCAGGTATTGCAAGGCGAGCTTACCGTGCCGCCCGCCTACGCGGCCGCTAAAAAAGGTACGGCTAGCCGCACTATACTGGCTACTAAGCCTACTGCCCTGGCGCAACCCGTGGTGCGGGTAAGCACCTCCTACGCACCCCTGACCTGGCAACTACAGCCTTTCTCCACCCAATTCTGATTTTTGCAATGGCTACTCTGTCTCCTTACCGTGGCCAGCTCCTGCTGTGCGCGGGCTTGTTAGTAGGCTCTGTGGGGCGCGCCACCGCCCAAACTGTGCCTGACACGACGCACCTGAAATACGGCGAAGAAGTAACGATGCCGCCAACAGTAGCTGTGCCCCTTCGGGTGCAGCAGGAGCAGCGCAGCCTGTGGAAGCTGGGTCTCAACAACTTCTTACCCTCCTCTACCTCGTTTGGCCCCGACAGCTACTATACCCGGTATGGCTTTCACCTAGCCTACGAGCGCAAGCTGCGTGACCCAGCCTGGTCGGTGCTGGCCGAAGTCAGCCCGGCTCTAATGCGCTACCGCCCCGAATTCAGCTCAGCTAGCCGCCAGCGCCTGAGCGCGCGGGCCCAAGCAGCTGGGCGCTACTACTATAACCGGGAGAGCCGCTTGCGACGGGGCCGCAGCGTGGGCAACTTTTCGGCTAACTACGTGTCGGTAGCGCTGGGAGCTGGCCTTGGGAGAGACGCTCACGAAACCCCCTTTTTCTTTTACCGAAACACGGAGCGGCGCTTTCTAACCGCCGACGTAGCAGTGCTCTACGGCTTGCAGCGCCGGATGGGTCGCTACGGTTTTATCGATGCGAATGTGGGGGTAGCTACCATACTGATCAACCAGCCAGTGGTGAGCTTGGCGGGCAGCGTGCGTATTGGCGTCACGCTAGGCCCGCAGCCGGCAAAATATGCGAGGCAGTTGGCTCCCGCCAGCGAGGTAACGACGCTACAGCCAAAGTTTTATGTAGGCACCGGCCTGGGTGGTTATTTTTACCACGTACGCTATTCGACGCAAAATCCCTACCCCTCCCCGGTCGTCAAGGTTTCTCCCACCGAAACCCAAACTACTACCTACCCAATCACTTACCGCGATGGCTATGGGCACTACGCCCAGTACGTATCGGCGGGGCCAGTGCCGTATGTATACGCCGGCTACTACGTGGCCCCGCGCGTCGCCTTACAACTCGGCTTTCAGTACGGCGAAACCTTCAACGAGGAGCCGGTAGGCACCGTCTTCACTACCCCCCAAGGCACGTTTGCTGTGCCTAACCAAACGCTAGAGGAACGCGGCTTAGCGCTGCCCGCGCTGGTGCGTTATTCCCTTACCCCATCCTTCAAGCGCCGGGTGCGGTTCAACGCGGTAGGTGGCTTGGTGCCCGTGTGGTCTACGGTGAAATTCCGGGAATACGCCATCGTCAACCGGCAGCTTACCAGCCAGGAAATGTTTGGGTTCCAGCGCCGGGCCTTCGGTTTGCACGCCACGCTGGGTTTCGACGCCAGCTACGCCTTTGGCCGCCGGCGCCAGCTAGAGGCTACTACCGAAGTACTGCTCAATAAGGATGTGCAAAGCATCTTTTCAGACGGCCACAGTGACCCTGCCTCCGGCGCCTACCTGGCGGGTGGTGGCAGCTTTGGGCTGCGCTACCGGTTTGGCTACCGGTAGCTTTAAAAGCGGTGTACCAGAGCCGCCTGTGTAGCTAACGACTGCTGCGCTGGAAAATCTTCGAAAAAAATGGCGGGTAGGCTCACCTGCTCGGTTGCCGACTGAAACTTGCCTCGCAAGTAGGCCTCGCCAAATCAAAGTGGTGGCCTGAGGAGTTACACTGGCTACCCTCTCCATTCAGCAACTCCCTTTTTATGGCTACTAATGCTCTGTTTGCGCCATTTGCGCTGAAATCCTTGCAGTTGAAGAACCGCATCGTGATGGCCCCCATGACGCGCTCGTTCTCCCCCAACGGCGTGCCCGGTGCCGATGTGTCCGCCTACTACCGCCGCCGGGCCGAAGGCCAGGTAGGCCTCATCCTCTCAGAAGGCACTGTAGTAGAGCGGCCAGCCTCGTCTAACGACCCCAACATTCCGCATTTTTATGGCGAGCAAGCCTTAGCCGGCTGGCAGCACGTCATAGACGAAGTGCACGCGGGCGGCGGCAAAATGGGCCCCCAGCTTTGGCACATGGGCGTGATGAGCGAGCACGGCTCGGGCTGGAAACCCACCGACGCTTTCGAAGGTCCTTCTGGCCTGCTCAAGCCCGGCGAAACTACCGGCAAGGCTATGAGCGAAAATGACATCATCGATACCATCGCCGCCTTTGGCCGGGCCGCCGCCGATACCAAACGTCTGGGCTTCGACTGCCTGGAACTGCACGGCGCCCACGGCTACCTGATTGACCAGTTTTTCTGGGCAGGCCTCAACCAGCGCACCGATGCTTACGGCGGCAGCAGCCTCCTCGACCGTAGCCGCCTGGCCGTGGAGCTCGTGCAGGAAGTGCGCCGGCAAGTGGGCGAAGACTTCGTTATCAGCCTGCGCCTGTCGCAGTGGAAGCAGCAAGACTACGCCGTGAAGCTCGCCCATACACCTCAAGAAATGGAGGCCTGGCTCCGGCCCCTGGCCGACGCGGGGGTAGACATCTTCCACTGCTCACAACGCCGGTTTTGGGAAGCTGAGTTTGAAAACGAAGGCTCGGACTTGAACTTCGCCGGCTGGGTAAAAAAACTCACGGGCAAAACCACTATTACGGTAGGCTCAGTGGGGCTATCGGGCGAGTTTCTGGCCGGCTTCGCTGGCGAAGCCTCCGAGCCACGGTCGCTAGACGAACTTCTGCGCCGCCTCGACCGCCAGGAGTTTGACCTCGTGGCCGTGGGCCGGCAGCTAATTGTGGACCCCAACTGGGTAGAGAAAATCGAGCAAGGCCGCTCAGGTGAGCTGCTGGGTTACAGCAGCAAGGCCCTGCACACGCTAGTATAATATTCTAGGTGGCCAAGTGGCCGTATCCTTTTCACAAAGCCCTCTCTACTTAGCTAGTCAGCCAAGTAGAGAGGGCTTTGTGATATACTGCTTAGGAGGATTTATCCTTGCCAAGTTGGCCGTAAAACGCACATCCTCAACCAGGCCAGCGGGCCTGTAGAAATTAGCAAGGTTTGCTACCCCCTACGCGCTGCCCAACCTTAGTGCGTGTTGCGCTCTACTTTAGCTCCCCTTACGCGCTAGCCCATGGAAGAAGCCATTCCCAACCCCGCCTCCCTCACCGCCGCCCGCCCCGCACTAGCTAGCCCAACTTCTGTGCCGGCAGGGCTTAGCCAGGCGCTGTTTCCCGGCCTCATTACCCGCGAGCAAGAGCCGCTCAATTTGGAGCTACCTTTTCCCACATTGGCCGAGCGCGTGGTGCCCACCAATCGTTTCTACGTGCGCAGCCACTTCCCCATTCCGGCGGTAGAGGTAGCTAGCTGGAAGCTTAGCATCGAAGGGGGGGTAGGGAAGGAGTTGCAAATCAGCTACGAAGAGCTGCGCAGTCTACCCGCCACTACCTTGATGGCTACCCTCGAATGCGCGGGCAACGGCCGCGCCCGGCTAGCCCCCAAAGCCAAGGGCCTGCTCTGGGAGCAGGGCGCCGTCGGCAACGCCACCTGGACGGGTGTGCCCCTGTCGGTGCTGCTAGAGCGGGCCGGCGTGCTGCCCGATGCGGTAGAAATCATCTTCGAAGGCGCCGACCAAGGCACGGTCACCGACGAGCCCAAGGCGCCGGGCACCACCCCGTATGCCCGCAGCCTACCGCTGGCCAAGGCCCGCCAGCCCGAAGTACTGGTAGCCTATCTTATGAATGACCAGCCTCTAACGCCCGAGCACGGCTTTCCGGTGCGGCTGGTGGTGCCGGGCTGGTACGGCATGGCCTCGGTGAAGTGGCTGCACAAAATCACGGTCAGCGCCGCACCTTATGCTGGCTACTGGCAAACCCTGGAGTACGCATACTGGCAGCGCACCCACGGCCTACCCACCCTCACGCCCGTAACCGAGATGCTGGTGAAGGCCGAAATTGCCCGCCCCGCCTTGCGCGAAGCCGTGCCCGCTGGGCAGCCCTACCGGGTATTTGGTGCCGCCTGGACGGGTGAAAGCGAAGTAACCGGCGTAGAAGTAAGTACCGACGCCGGCCACACCTGGCACGCGGCCCAACTGCTCGACGAAGCGGTACCCTTTGCCTGGCGCCTCTGGGAATTTACTTGGACGCCGCCCACCGCGCCGGGCCGCCACACGCTGCAAGCCCGCGCCACCGACCGCGCCGGCCACTGCCAGCCCACCAACCACGACCCCGACCGGCGCAATTATATGATTACCAAAATAACGTCCGTGGAGGTCCTCGTGCACTAGAACGTATACCAGGGCGTAACAGCGTGCTTATGTGGTGTTAGCAGAGCTCGCGCGCTGGTCTAGCCTAGCCGGTTTCGACCCGGTGCTCGCTGGTACTATCCCCTTAGCGATTGACGTACCAGCGAGTGATTTAGACATCATCTGTGCAGTAAATCTCTCGCACCAAGCATCCTTTCCCAGGTAGTGCAAGACCACTACGGACACTTGCCCAGCTTTCAAGTGGCGCGCACCAGCAGTCGGGGGCACGAGGTAGTAGTTGGGAGCTTTTGCTACGCCGGGGTAGCTGTAGAGGTATTTGGCCAAGCGTTGCCTACGGGTCGGCAGTATGCCTTCCGCCATCTGGTCGTAGAAGAGGCTATTTTGCAGGTGGGCGGGGAGCCTTGGCGTCGGGCAGTGCAAAGCCTTAAACAACAAGGCATGAAAAGAGAACCCGGTTTTGCGCGGCTGCTTCACCTACCAGGCGACCCTTACGAGGCTTTACTAATGCTCGAAGGCAAGTCCTTGGCTGAACTAGCAGTTCAACTGGCTCAGTGCCCCTGCCGCACTTGGGTAAATAGGCGTGACGGTACACAGAACTGCGTCATACACGCTACCCCATCCCACCTGCTACTTGGTAGCGTGGCCAAAGCCACGCCCGTAAAACTTCTCCTTTCGCAAGCTGGGAACGCGCAGGTTGACGAGGGCGCATGGCAGCATGCCGGGGTCGTGCAGGCTCTGCCCTGACCCCGGCCCCAGGCAGGCCGAAGTAAGAGCGGCTTGGGAGGAAGCGATAGGCAGGTAGGGACTGCATTTCGGTTGTCTACGCACATTGCTACCCAAAAGATGGACAGTTTTGGCGAGCCGTCGTAGGCTACGCTACACATCCATCGCCGCCTTATGGCGATGCAGGCCCTTTCCGCTGCGCAATAGCCGCGCGCTTACTTCTTCGTCTTATTTATGCCTTTTCCTGGTGTTCAGCGCCTATTTGATATCCCCGCTTATCAGCAGGAGCATTTTCCACAGCTAGCCTGCCTGGCCGACAAGCGAGCGGGCCACTGGCAGCCCTACAGTACCGCCCACGTAATAGCTACCATCGACCAAGTCAGCCAAGGCCTGCACGCGCTGGGCGTGGGCCGGGGCGATAAGGTGGCCATTATCGCGCCCAACTGCCCCGAGTGGCTGCTGGCCGATTTTGGCATTATGCAGCTGGGAGCCGTGACGGTGCCCATTTACCCCACCGTCACGCCCGCCGACTACCGCCATATCTTGCAGGATGCCGAGGTCAAGGCCGTATTCGTGGCCAATGCAGAACTGTACGAAAAGGTGCGCACGGCCAGCGTCGGCCTCGACCTGCCTGCCCACCACCTTTTTACCTTCGAACCGGTACCGCAGGCGCGGGATTTTGCCGAGTTGCTGGCTCAGGGAGCGGAGCCCCTTGCTGCCCTACCCCTACTCAAGGCCGCCGTGCAGCCCGGTGACTTGGCTACCCTCATCTACACCAGCGGCACTACCGGCCCACCCAAGGGCGTGATGCTCACGCACGACAACATCTTGAGCAACTGCCGGGCGATGCACGATTTCCTGCCCGTGGCACCCGGCGAGCGGGTGCTGAGCGTGCTACCCCTTTCGCACGTGCTAGAGCGCACCGGGGCCTACCTGTTTATGCTGCTGGGCTTACAGATTTACTACGCCGAAAGCATGGATGCGCTCGCTGACAACCTGCGCGAGGTGCAGCCCAGCACCTTCGTGGCCGTGCCCCGCTTGCTGGAGAAGGTATATGATAAAATTATGGCGCAGGGCCAGCAGCTTGGCGGCTGGAAACAACGACTGCTGCTGTGGGCCGTGGACCTAGGCCTGCGCTTTGACCCGCAGCGCGACCAGGGCCCGTGGTACAATGCCCAATTAGCCCTTGCCAATTGGCTGGTCTTTAGCAAGTGGCGAGCAGCTTTGGGCGGCAAGGCACGGAGCATTGTGAGTGGCGGTGGCGCCTTGCAGCCGCGCTTGGCGCGGGTGTTTTGGGCGGCGGGTATTCACGTGATGGAAGGCTACGGCCTCACCGAAACGTCGCCCGTCATTGCGGCCTGCCGCTACCGCCGCCAAGATTGTATGCCGGGCACGGTGGGGCTGGTTATTCCCGGCGTGGAAGTAAAAATTGCGGCTGACGGCGAGATTCTAACGCGCTCGGCCTGCGTGATGCAGGGCTACTACAAGCAGCCCGCGCTAACCAGTGCCACCCTTGATGCCGAGGGCTGGCTGCATACTGGCGACATTGGCGAGTTCGTCAACGGCCGGTTTCTCAAAATTACGGACCGCAAGAAAGAGCTGTTCAAGACCTCGGGCGGTAAGTACGTGGCCCCGCAGGTGGTGGAGGCGCTCTTGCTCGAATCGCCCTTCGTGGAGCAGGCCTTAGCAGTGGGCGAGGGCCAGCGCTTTCCGGGGGCCTTGCTGGTGCCCAACTTTAGCGCGCTGCGCCAGTGGGCCGAGCGCCAGCGGCTGCCAGCTACCCTGGCCGATGCCGACTTGCTAGCCCAAGCCCCCGTGCAGCACCTCTACGACGAACTGGTGCAAGCCACCAATGTCCGGCTGGCCAAGTGGGAGCAAGTGAAGAAATTCCGTTTGCTACCCCACCTCTGGACGGTAGAAAGCGGCGAACTTACGCCCACGCTCAAGCCTAAGCGCAAAGTAATTACGGGAAACAACGAACAGCTGATTGCCAGCTTGTATGCCTAGCTAGCCCTTTCCTTTCCGTCGATTTGCCTTACTGGAGATTCAGCTTGCGCGCCATATTAGCTACGCTAGTCCACGCTAGCGCAAGTTGTAGGCCCCTTGGCAGCGCTGCGGCCTTTCGAGGGGGCCGCTACCCCGCCCATTGCTCCTTTGTTTTTTGCCTCGATGCCCCGAGAGGGGCCACTTTATTATGAACAAAAAAACGTATTTCGCGCTTATCCTTATTCTGGGGGCGCTCACCGCGCTCGGGCCCTTTTCGATTGACATGTACCTGCCGAGCTTTCCGGCCATCGCCCAAAACCTGCACACTACGGTAGGGCGGGTTGGTTTGTCACTGTCGAGTTTCTTCATCGGCATTTCGGCGGGGCAGTTGCTGTATGGCCCCCTGCTGGACCGCTTTGGCCGCAAAAAGCCGCTCTACTTTGGGCTGGCACTATACGTGCTGGCTTCGCTGGGCTGCCTGGCGGTGCACCGCGTCGAAGCCCTGATTGCGCTGCGCTTTGTGCAGGCGCTGGGCAGCTGTGCCGCAGCCGTAGCCTCGGTGGCGATGGTGCGCGACTTGTTTCCGGTGCAGGACAATGCCAAGGTATTTGCCCTGCTCATGCTCGTGGTGGGCGTTTCGCCGATGGTGGCGCCCACCGTGGGCGGCTACGTTACGGCAGCGTTTGGCTGGCAGGCCGTGTTCGTAGCGCTGGGCGGGTTGGGGGCCCTGCTGCTACTGGCCACGGCCCGGTGGCTGCCCGACGGCTACGCACCCGACCTCACGCTCTCGCTCAAGCCCAGGCCTATTCTCACGAATTTTTGGGCCGTACTGCGCGAGCCTCAGTTTGCGACTTACGCCCTCACGGGGGCGGTGTCGTTCAGCGGGCTGTTTGCCTACGTGTCGGGCTCACCGTTAGTATTCATGGACATCTACCAGGTAGGGGCTAAGGCTTACGACTGGATTTTCGCCTTGCTTTCCGTCGGCCTCATCGGTGCTAGCCAGGTAAATAGTTTGTTGCTGCGCCGCTACCAGAGCGCCCAGCTGGTGCTGGTCGCCTTGCTGTGCCAAGTCGTGACCACGCTCGTATTGGTAGTACTGACCAGTACCGGAACACTGGGATTAGGCGGCACTGTAGCGCTGCTCTTCGTGTTTTTGTGCTGCCTGGGCTTCACCAATCCTAATACCTCAGCGCTTTCGTTGGCGCCCTTCACCCGCCATGCGGGGAGTGCTTCGGCCCTGCTAGGCGCCATTCAGATGGGCATGGGCGCGCTGGCCTCGGTCGGGGTTAGCTTGTTTAACACGCATTCGGCCCTGCCCATGGCCGCCATCATGGCGCTTACTTCGCTGCTGGCGCTGCTGGCGTTAGTGATTGGCCGGCAACGGATAACGCAACTGGCGGTGGCCCCAGCAGAGGCAGTAGCCGGCGCATTGCATTAAGTGATTCCTCAAAAAAGCTTCTGCCAAGCCCTGTACGAGCTCTTCCGCAGGCAAGGGTTCGTACAGGGGCGAGGACGCTGGGCATCCTGTATTAGGCTAGACAGCTTGTGGCTCCACCGCGCAAGCAAGTTTTAGGCGGCGCGTTCACATTGTCCTTTTATTCCTCATCGAATCCGCGCGGCTACCACACCCTTGCCCTTGTATTAACAGCGATTCTTGCTTTGGCTGAGGGTTGGCCTCGCTAAAGCGTCGGCCGGAAAGTGCCGAATTCAAGTAGGGGTAGGGCGCTCGCAGTGGGGCAAAACGTGTCACCTATGACCAGTAGCATTCTGGACCGATGGGCTAGTCGACGCTACGTCCGTCCTTGCTGGCGGTTATACGCCTCCAGTAGCTCCACGGACTGATACATAGTTAGGGAACCTTGGATATACTTTTCGGCGAGTTGCTGTTCAAAAGCGTTTGGCAATAGGTCAGCACTCATGATTGAGAAGAACGCCGCCGCAATGATTTGGCGCTGGGCTTGTTCATTTTTCATGATGCAAAGGTCCGCTCGGATATTCGACGGGAGCGCTGCGAAAAGTTATAGTTAGATGACGTGACTGTTGCCTTTCTGAATCTGAACCAGCATGCGGACATACTTGCCCTAATTCTTCGCATCCTTAAAATGCTTAAGCTCACACCTCACTGCCCGAGCTCGACCACACTTCGGGTTGAGGGGTAGGAGCCCGTTTTGGGGTTCTCGTTAGTGAGTGCGGGCTCGCTCGTCGTACTGGCTTTCGCGATGGTGGCAATGACCAGCTGTCTAGCGGCCGTATCGGCATATGACTCCGCAATAAAAACGGTAAGTGCCACGCGCAAATTAGTAATCAAACAATTGACTATCAATAATTTGATTACTAATTTGCGCGTGGCAAGCTCCTACTGCCTACTGCTAATATTCCATAAATGCCTGGTCGGGGTAGCACCAGGCCCAGCGCTCGCCGGGCTGGGCCGACGTAATGACGGGGTGCTGCGTGGCGTGGAAGTGCTTGGTAGCGTGCTTGTTCTTGGAGTCGTCGCAGCAGCCCACGTGGCCGCACTGCTGGCAGATGCGCAGGTGCACCCAGGTATCACCTAGGGCTACGCATTCGGGGCACACGTGCTGCGTGTCATGTTTGAGGTGGCGCAGGTCGAGCGCTACTAGGTGTTGGCAAGGAGCTTCCATCTTGCAAAGGTTTTGAAGCGAAAAGAACTCGTTAAGGCTTCGCAAAGTAGCGAGATATCTGCTTTTTGCGCTACTAGTCTGGGGTTATTATCGCAATTTTTGGCCTTTATCCAGATTTAGCGAACCTACTAGCTGACAATAAAAAAGCTACCCTGACAAGTAGGGGTAGCCTTTCTGCTTTTGAGCGGCGGCAACGTGCAAAGCCCTTACCACCTACCAGTTTCTGCAACAGCTACCGCATGCTTCGAGACCTGTCAAGCTACTACCTTATCACTTCAGCTCGGCTATCGCAAGCACTATCAGCGGGGCGGTTCCTGAGCAAAGCTAAAAAGATGTGCGCGACGCGACTGTTACAGTTGATAGGCAAATGAAACGCGATGGCTTCGCTACAAAATGAGAAAGAAGTACGCTATGCTATTCAATTTTTTCGGCAGTATGGGCCCAGCAGGAGCACATTTTGCTGGTTGCGGAGCCAGTAAGCGCCGGCACAGAGGTCTGATGGCCCTGCGTAACCAGACTGCCCTCGTTTGGCGAACCAGCGAGGAGATGCCACAATAACTTCATACCTGGCAGAGCCAATTCTTTTTTCAAATAAATAACAGGCAACTAGTGCCTGCTAACTCGTAACGGCTGTTCTAGGTTGGTCCTTCAGCTGGGTGCTACTCACTATCAATTCTTATTCCGCACAGAAGGCGTTGCCCCCATGCGTCCTCACCACTATCACTGGCCGGCGAGATTATTTTAAACTGGTGCGCTAACCTCTATTTTAGGCAGCATCTTGAGAAGATGGTCTAGGCCGTGTTGCTCCAACTCTTTCGGTAGCACCTTGCGCACGCGCTGCGTGGCGCTGGCCACCTTGTCCATGTTGGGGCAGGTTATCAACTTTATTCCCTCACTCTATTGGATATTTACTGCTTTTCTGCGCTAGTACCTTTCTCTGCTTATGTCTGTTTCTGAACTATCTCGCCGCCGCACCTTCGCCATCATCTCTCACCCCGACGCGGGTAAGACCACACTGACCGAGAAATTTCTGCTCTTTGGCGGGGCCATTCAGACGGCTGGCGCCGTGAAGTCGAATAAAGCTCAAAAGACTGCCACCTCCGATTTTATGGAGATTGAGCGGCAGCGCGGCATTTCGGTAGCCACTTCCGTCATGGGCTTCGACTACCAAGACTACCGCGTCACCATCCTCGACACGCCCGGCCACCGCGACTTTGCTGAGGATACCTACCGCACCCTCTCGGCCGTGGACAGCGTGATTTTGGTGGTGGATAGCGTGAAGGGCGTGGAGGCTCAAACCCGTCGCCTAATGGAGGTGTGCCGCCTGCGCAATACGCCCGTGATGATTTTTGTCAACAAGCTCGACCGCGACGGCAAGCCGCCCTTCGACCTGCTCGACGAGTTGGAGGAGAGCCTGCATATCCGGGTGCGGCCCCTGACCTGGCCCATCAACCAAGGCCGCAGCTTTCAGGGCGTTTACAATCTGTATAGCAAAGAGCTAAACTTGTTCCGGCCTGCCAAAACCACGCGGGCCGAACACGTAGTGGCCGTGCGCGACCTGTATGCGCCCGAATTGGAGGCAAACCTGCCGGCTAACGATGTACGCCAGCTGCGCGACGATGTAGAACTGGTGGAGGGTATCTACGACCCGCTCGATGAGGCTGCCTACCGCCGGGGAACGCTGGCGCCGGTGTTCTTCGGTAGCGCCAGCAACAACTTTGGGGTGCAGGAGCTACTAGACACATTTGTGGCGCTAGCGCCGGCCCCAAGTGGGCAGCCAGCCGTATCGCGGTTTGTGCGGGCCGAAGAGCCAGCCTTTACGGGCTTCGTGTTTAAGATTCACGCCAACCTTGACCCACGCCACCGCGACCGGATTGCCTTCGTGCGCATCGTGTCGGGGCGCTTCGAGCGCCACGCGTTTTACCTGCACACCCGGCTGGGCCGCAAGCTGCGCTTTGCCAACCCAACCACCTTTTTGGCCAATGATAAGAGCGTAGTGGACGAGGCCTGGCCCGGCGACATCGTGGGCCTCTACGACAGCGGCCAGTTTGCCATCGGCGATACGCTCACCGAAGGCGAACAGCTGGTGTTTCAGGGTATTCCGCGCTTCGCCCCCGAGATTTTGCGCGAGGTAGTGAACGAGGACCCGATGAAAACCAAGCAGCTCGATAAAGGTATCCGCGAACTCACGGAAGAAGGCGTGGCTCAGTTATTTACGCAGCAGCCCGGCAATCGCAAAATCATCGGCACGGTCGGCGAGTTGCAATTTGAAGTGCTGGCTTTCCGGCTAGAGCACGAGTACGGGGCGCGCTGTTCATTTCGACCGCTATCCATCTTTAAGGCCTACTGGCTGGAAGCCGAAAGCCCCGCCGAGCTACGGCAGTTCGTGTCTCGCCGCACCAACAGCATTGCCTACGACCGCGACCAGCGCCCAGTGCTACTAGCCGACAGCCAGTGGACCGTCAATGCCCTCAAGCAGGGCAATCCGTCCATCACCTTCCTTGCCTGGAACGAGCCGCAGGAGCAGCAGCAGCTAGTGTCATAAGGAAAGTGTATGGTGCTTCTACTGGAGAAAACGCACGTTGAGATAAGCGGATTCAGCATTGCAGCTTAATGTAATTTCTCCTACTAGACAAGTCTAAAAACAGGTGCAAACGTGAACCTAACCAAGATACTGGAGTTGAGTTGCCAGCAAAAATATCCTAGCTCAACTGGGGTAGCATAACCCAACACTCGGATAAATAAGCTTTACTGTGCTGAAGGAGGGGGCGTCTTCGTGCCCCACGTTTTGTTGGGCTGGCTGCCCATCGTGAACACGAGCCTACCCCCCTTCATCAGCTCATCGCGGTAGAGCCAGCAGTTGGCGAGTGGCTTGCCATTTAGCTCGGCGGCTTGCACGTACACGTTTTCCTTAGAGGTGTTTTTGGCTTCAATTACCAGTTGCTTTTTGTTACCTAGCTGGATGGTGGATTTGCTAAACATAGGGCTGCCCAACTCGATGATGGGCCGGGAGTCGGTGAAGCCTTTCACGTCGAACAGACCCAGGGCCGTGATGACGTACCATGAGCCCAACTGGCCTTGGTCCTCGTCCTGCCCGTAGCCGTAGCCATGGATGGGCTCGGTGCCATAAAACTCGTCGCAAATCTGGCGAGTCCATTTCTGCGTGAGCCAGGGCTGACCCGAGAAATTGAATAGCCAGCTGATGTGCAGGCACGGCTGGTTGCCGTGGTTATAAATGGCCTTGATGCCAGCAAAGGCGTCGATTTCCTTGCCGCCGCCGAAGCCCGTTTTGGCCGAGGCCGTGAAAAGGCTATCGAGGCGACTGTTGAATTTATCGCGACCCAGGGCCGCGATGAGCCCGGCGGGGTTTTGCGGCACGTAGAAGGTGTACTGCATGGCATTGCCTTCCTGAAAGCCGCGCCACGGCTCAAAGGGATTGAAGTTGCCCGCGAAGGTGCCATCGGCCAGCTTGGGCTGCATGAGCTTATTCTGTGGGTTCAGAATCGCTTTCCAGCCGTTGGAGAGCTTGAGGAGTTGCTCGTAATCAGCTTTCTTACCCAAGTCTTTCGCCATTTGCGCGGCGGCAAAGGCGCTGTAGCTGTACTCTAGCGTGTGCGAATTGGCGAAATACGCGCCCGTCGAATCGGTCTTGTACCACTCGCCCTTATACTCTTTGTAGTTGTCCTTGAAGGGTACGTAGCCGTACTGCGTAAAGGCTTTTACGTCCATCTTGCCCGAGCCAAAGGCGCGGTGGCGGTAGTTTAGCTCGTTGGCGCGCACGGCTTGGTAGGCCAGGTTCACATCGTAGTTGCGGATGCCCGCCTGGTAGGCGCCGGCCACGGCCAGCCCCACAAAATTGGTCCCTACCCCCGACACGTACTCGCTATTTACGAGGCCGTCGCCAAACCAGCCTTTGTCGCGATACACTTGCAACTGGGTGTTCACGTAACTGCCGTACCACTCGGGGTACGACAGCGCCCAGAGCTGCGTCAGGTTCCAGTAGCCTCCCCAGATGGCGTCGGTGTTTATGAACTCAGGCTTGAGGCCGGGACCGCTGGCCACCAACTGGCCTACTTGGCCGCCGTGCTTGGGGTAGGCGCCGCTCACGTCGCTGGCAATGCCGCGCCCGAGCAGGGCGTGAAACAGACCCGTGTAAAACTTGGTCTTGTTCTGCTCATCGGGGCCTTCTACCGCGATTTTACCTAGCTCGCGCTGCCACGTGGCTTGCGCGGCGGTGCGGGCCTGGTCGAAGGTGAGACTCTTAGCCTCGGCCAGTAGGTTGGCTTTCGCGTTAGCGATGGAGGTGTACGAGAGGCCTACTTTCAGCTCAATCTTTTCCTGCGCGGTGGTTTGGTAGTTGAGCACCAAGCCCGCGCCCTTGCCGGTGGCCGATTGGGTATTGGGCTGCGTGCCTGCGGCCGTAAAGGCGCCCACGCTGGCCGGCGCCTTGCTGATTTCGCCGAAGAAGTACATGTTCACCTTGCCGGCGGGGTCGTAGGTTTTCACGTACTTAGGGTAGGTATTCACGAAGCCCTCCACGTGCGTGGCGCCCACCATCCGAATGCTGGCATCGGTTACTTCCCCACTTTCGCCCTGCTTGTTGCCGATGTCGAGGATAACGTGCGCCTGGTCGTTTTTGGGGAAAGTGTAGCGGTGAAAGCCTACTCGCTTGGTGGCCGTCAGCTCGGCCGTGATGCCGTAGTCGTCGAGCAGCACGCGGTAGTAGCCGGGTTCGGCCACCTGGTTTTTGCGGTCGAAGCGCGAGCGGTAGCCGGTAGCCGGGCCGTCGAGGTCGCCGGGCTGCGTGCGCAGCTCGCCGGTGGTGGGCATGAAGCTCACGCCGCCCACCTGCCACTCGTGAAAGTGCACGAAGCCTTCGATAGAATTTTGGCGGGTGTCGTAGCCCACGGCTTCCCAACCCGAGGCGTTGCCGTAGTGGCCGTTGGTAGAAGGTGCCAGCTTGGCCATGCCGTAGGGCACGGCCGCTGGGGTATAGAAAAACCACCGGCTGTGCGCTGTGCCAATGTTGGGGTTCACGTACTGGAGCACGCTTTGCGCCCTACCCCCCCAGCCGACAGAAGAATCAGAGAGAACGCGCTAGCAGTGAAAATCAATTTCATATAGGATTTTTAAGAAGAAGTAGGGATAGGCAAAATACCCGCGCCCGGCTTCAGACCAGACGCGGGTGGGCCTCAGCCGCGCCCACCACGCAGCTCGGCCGCTTTGCCGCCGCCAGCAGGACGGGCGTAGCCTTCCTTAGAGAAGCTTGCGCGCCTGCAAGTCGGCCATCACCTCGAATAGCATGACCCCGCTCATCTGGGTCGAGCCATCTACAGTGCTGCCCGGCTGCGTCGTCCAGTTGGTGTTAAAGAGGTACTGCGGCCGGCGCATACCCTGCTTGTATAAGCTTTCGCCGTTGAACTTGAGGAACGACACGTACCTAGCGCGGGTGGCAGCGGGCACGGCAGGCTCGGTGGCCAGTAGGGCTAGGTAGCGCACCAAAACCCCCTTGAACAACCCGCCATCTCCGCCGCCTTCGTCCTTGAGCACGCCGCCGGGCGATAGCTGGCTGTCGTTGACTACGTAGCCCGCCGTGCGGTTGGCATCGTCGAGGTAAGTGCTTTGCTGGGTGGCGCGGTACAGCTCCAGGCCAGCCCCCAGAAATACGCCTTGGTTGTAGCTGAAGCGCCAGTCTTTGTCTACCTGCCCGTCGCCCTGGCGGTTGAGGCCATCCCACACGGCTCCGGTGGTGGGGTCCACCAGGTTCTTTTTCTGCCAGTCGTAAATCTTCGTGGCCCAAGCCAAATCGTCGGGGTTGCGGTCGAGCTGGTAGAGGCGAGCGGCCAGGATGGCTACCGGCGCGTTGGCCGGCGTGTTCTTGTAGTCGAGCTGGTTTTTGCGCCAGGCTATGCCGCCGCCCTGGTTTGTGTTCCAGCCGGTTTTGAGGTCGGCCCAAAGCAGCGTGGCCGTGGCCTTGTACGAGGGGTCCTGCGTGAGCTGAAACGCGCGCAGATTGGCCAGCGCGTGCCAGGCCATGTCGTCGTAGTAGGTGTTGAGGTAGGTATTGCCGTTCTTCTTTTTAGTGCCTTGTTGCAGCTGCTGCATCTTGGCCGTGTAGTCCGTCACCTTGGTGCGCTGGTAGCCATCGAGCAAGATGTCGAGGCCGTGGGCCTGCCACCAGTAGTTGAAGTCGGGCTTGCCCAGGTTGTTTTGCTGGTAGTACTGGTCGGCCGGTGCCCAAAAGTATTGGTTGAGCGCCGCCTGCGCCGAGTCGGCGCGAGCGGCCCAGTTGGCCACTACCGCCACCGGCTTGGGGGCCGGTGGGGTAATAGCATCATCAACCTTCTCGTGGCAGGCCGAGAGGAAAGCCAGGCCCAATAGGGCGCTGGCAGTGACCCGAGTGAAATGCATAAGCATACTAGTAAATTGTTATTGGCTTAGCGCACTTTCACTTGGTGGGTGTAGGCAGCGGGCTGCATCATCACCATAATGTCGACACTCTTGCGGTCGGCCGTGCCGATGAACTTAAAGGCATTGTTCCACTGGTCTTCGGCCACCGGCACGAGGTTGTAGTAGGCGGCCGCGGTAGTAGCCGTGGGCGGAACGTTATCGGTGTTGGTGCTGCCGTACTGGCGCGCCGTCACTTTGCCGGCCATGTCCTTTTCAGAGAAAATGAACTTGTAGCGCTCGTCACGCCCCCAGCTGAACTGGAAGAATTCAATCGGGGTGTTGTCGATTTCCCATAGGCCTTTGCCCACGTAGGGCAGCGTCACGGTCACCTTGTTTTGCGCCGAAACCCAGAGGCCGACCGACTGAATCTCGGTGAGGATGGCCGAACCGTTGTTGAAGTCGAGGGTCATGCGGTACACGCCCGCGGTAGTGGTAGGGTTGGTAGCATCGGCCCCTTGCAGCAGCTTGGTGCCGCTAACGTAGTAGGCCGTGGGCGTGCCCGTGGTTTGGTCCACTATTTTGACCTCGCCGGGCGAGAGCTTGCTGTACAGCTCAAACACGCCTGATGACACGCGCTTGAACGGCAACGCTTGGCTGAGGGTGGCGCCTCCTTCAGTACCCGCGCCGGTGAGGTAGAGGTTGCCCGGAATGACCGAGAAACCAGAAGGACGCTCCACGGTTAGGGTGCGCGTGGCGGCGGCCGGCACCACGTTCAAGCCCTTGGAGGCGTTTACCGTCCACTTCAGCTTACCCTGGCCCTGGGAGGCAATGCCGGCCAGGTTAGCGATTTTATTGAGGTCGCCGTGGCTAAGCACTAGCTTGGTATCGAGGCCGTTGGTGCCCGATACTGAGCTGTACACGGGCTTGGAAAAGTCGCCGCTTTCCTTGTCAAACAGCACTTCGTAGAGCACCAGCGTGCCATCGGCGGCGCGGGCCTGGCTCCACTCAAACGTCACGGCCGCGTTGGAAGGGGGGTCAAGCTTCACGAAGATGTTGTCGGCGGGCGAGATGTAGTTCGACACCGGCGCAATGGTATCGTCTAGGGCCTTGTCATCTTTCTTGCAGCCGGCCAGCAGGCCAACCAGCATCACGAGTAAAAGCAGGGGGTGGGAAAACTTTTTCATGTAGATAGAGGCGAATAAAACTTCAAAGAGAGGGAGGGGGTAGGGCTACCAGCCCGGGTTCTGCGTCAGGTTGGCGTTGATGTCGCGCTCGCGCTGGGGCACTGGCCAGAGGTAGTGCTTGGCGGGGTCAAATGTGCGCTGGTCCACACGCAAGTAGCCATTATCCACGTTGGGGTCGCCGGCCTTAATGCCGTGCGCGTAGCCGGTGAGGGCAGTTTGGGCCGTGCGCCAGCGGCGCAGGTCGAAGATGCGCTGGCCTTCCATCGCCAGCTCGGTGCGGCGCTCGCGGCGCACGGCGGTTTGCAGGCTGGCCTTGTCGCCGCCCGGAAAGGCGAGCGCGGCGGGGTCGGTGAAGCCGGCCCGGCGGCGCAGCGCCCCGATGGTGCGGTCCCATTCGGCGCTGGTGAGCTGGCCCAGCTCGTTCTTGGCCTCGGCGTGCATGAGCAGCACGTCGGCGTAGCGCACCAAAATCAGGTTCAGGCCCGAGTTGAGGTTGGCGTCGGCGGTAGGGTCAAAATACTTGGCCGAGTAGTAGCCCGTGGGGCTGGCGTCGGCGCGGTCCACGGAGTTGTCGCCAGTGCCCGGCACCGTGCGAATGAGGATGCTTGACCCGTCGGGGCGCTGCCACTTGTAGCCATCGTACACGAGCGTGGCGGCAAAGCGCGGGTCGCGGCCTACGTAAGGCGTGGCCTCGTTATAGCCCGAGCCAGCGTCGGTAATTGCCTTGCCATTAGCCATTATGTAGCTATCGACCAGCTCTTGCGTGGGGGCAATGGCGCAGATGAGCTTGCCCTCGGTACGCGGAATGAAGAAGCGCTGCTCGGAGTATGTGCGCGACGGAAACAGGTACTGCAAATCGAGCATTACCTCGCTGTTGCCCTCATTATTGGGCGAGAAGACGCCCGCGTAGCTCGAAAATAGACTGTATGCGCCAGCCTGACCGCCCAGTAACTGCTCGGTTATGGCCGTGACGTCGGCCCAGCGGCCCTCGTAGAGCAATACTCGTGCTTTCACGGCCAGCGCGGCGCCCTTGGTAAAGCGCCCGCGGTCTTCGGCGGCGTAGGCAGTGTTTAGGGGGAGGCCGGCGGCGGCGGCATCCAGCTCTTTCAGCACAAAATCGAGCACTTCGGTACGCGGCGCCCGCACTACCCCCGCCGCCGCCGACACGTCGATTTCGGTGGTTATCAGCGGCACATCGCCGTACCAGGTCAGCAGCTGGAAGTACTGGTAGGCGCGCAGGGCCCGAGCCTCGGCGATGTAGCGGGTCTTGAGGCCCGCGTCCAGGGTCGAAATCTTGTCGATGTTGGCCAGCAGCTGGTTGCACTTGCGAATGCCGCTGTAATGGTAGCTCCACTCGTTGGTAATGCGCTGCTGGTTGGCGCCGTAGGCACCTTCGGCGATGTTGCGGGCGTTGGAGCCATTCACATCGCTCTTATTATAAGCGTTGTCGGAGAGCGTTTCGTTGAAGAAGAAATACTCGGAGTTGTAGAGGTTTTCGTAGGCGGTGGTCAGCACGTTGGCCGCGTCGGAAGGCTGCTGCCAGAACGTGGCGTCGGTGGGCCGGTCGGTGGGCGGCAGGTCGAGCTTTTGGCACGCCGAGATGCCAAAACCTAGCCCGAGCCCAAGCAGTAACGTATGGCGAAAGTTGCGATTCATGTGGATGGGTGGGATGGAGATTAGAGAGAAATATCGACGCCTAGGGTCACGACCCGCACGGCCGGATACACGCGGCCGCTGCTGCCCGAGCCCCCGCCCTGGCCCACGCTCTCGCTGAACTCGGAGAGTTCGGGGTCAAAGCCAATTTTCTTCAAGTGGCTGATGGTGAACAAATCCTGACCTGAGGCGAAAATGCGCAGCCGCTGGATGTAAGCTTTTTTGGTGAGCGTGGGGGGTAGGGTGTAGCCAAACTGCACGTTTTTGAGGCGCGCGTAGGCGCCATCGCGCAGCCAGTAGTCTGAGCCCTGGTTGTTGTTGGTCGAGGCCGTGCCGATGGTTAGGCGCGGGTAGGTACCGTTGGGGTTAGTGGGCGTCCAGCGGTCGAGGTGCTGCTGGTACACGTTCTCCCAGTTGTTGTGAAACGCCTCTACCCCCTCGCCCCGGATGTAAAGACTGCGCTTGCCCACGCCCTGCACAAATACCAGCAGGTCAAAACCTTTGTAGTCGGCCGTGTAGGTGGCGCCGAAGGTGTAGCGCGGAAACGGATTACCCAGAATGAAACGGTCGTCCTGGTTGATAACGCCGTCGCCGTTGCGGTCTACGTAGCGAATGTCGCCGGGCCGCACCGTGCCGGGCGCCACAAACGAGGGCTTGGGGCCGGCGCTTACTTCTTCCATGGTCTGGTATAAGCCAGCCGTGCGGTAGCCGTAGTACGAGTTGATGGGCCAGCCCTCGCGGATAATGTTGGTGGCGTCGCCCCCGCGGATGGTTTCTACCCCCTTGGTATCCAGCACGGTATTGCGGCTATCGGCCGCGTTCAGGCTCAGGCTTTGGTTGAAGCCGCGCTCGGTACGCATGCGGTACGTAGCCGACACCTCCCAGCCCTGGTTGCGCACTTTCGCCGCGTTCTGGGTGGGTGCGCCAGCCCCGAATACGCCTGCCACGGGCAGGTCGATAAGGATGTTGCTGGTGCGCTTATCGAAGTAATCGACGCTGAACGAGAGCGCATTTTGGAAGAAGCCCAGGTCAACACCCACGTTGCCCATGGTGGCCGTTTCCCAGGTGATGCCCGCATTGGATGTGCTGAAATAGGACCCCGATACCGGCGTGCCACCAAACGAATACGTACCCGGTGACAAGCTTACGGTGCTCAGGTAGCGGTAGAGGCCAATGTTTTGGTTGCCCAGCTGCCCCAACGAGCCACGCACTTTGAGGTCGCTGAATGTGGGCTTCAAAAACTCCAGAAAATTCTCTTCCAGTGGCCGCCAGCCCACCGAGCCCGACGGGAAAAAGCCCCAGCGCCGGTCGCTAGCAAAGCGCGACGAGCCGTCGTAGCGGAAGCTGCCCTCTACCAGATACTTGCCGGCAAACGCGTAGTTCACGCGCCCAAATACCGAGTTGAGCGCCCACTGTTCCTGGTTGCCGTAGGTGCCGTTGGCGTGGTAGCCGCCGCTGGGGTCGAACACGCCAGCGTAGGTGGTGCCATTGTTGATGACCCCGAACTGATTGCCTGGCACGTTGATAACGTGAATGCCGCGGCGGTCGTCGGTGTAATGCTCGGTAGAGTAGCCCACCAGCGCCTGCATGCTGTGCTTGTCGGCAAAGGTGCGGTCGTAGTTGAGGGTAGCTTGGTAGTTGGTGAGCAGCGTGCGCTGGTTGCGGTTCTGCACCGAATTGTTGCCGTCGCCGCCCGCCGTGGGCGAGCCGTCGAGCGTCACGTACTGCAAGCTGCGCGTAAACTCGTCGTTCTGGTAGTTCCACAGGTCGCCACCCACTAAGCCGCGCAGCCGCAGGCCTTTCACAATCTCAAACTCAGCGTTGAGGTTACCAAAGACGTTGTCGTTGGAGTTGGTGCGCAAGCCGCCGTTCAGTAGGCGATTCACCGAGTTGTCGCTGGCTGTGGCCGGCGTCACGTAGTTGCCTTGGTTGTCCTGAATGGGGTAGATAACTGGAATGCGGGCTGCATCGCTGATAATCCACTGCGAATCGAAGGCGTGCTCGCGGGTGCCCACGTGCGCATACGAAACGATGGCGCCCAGCTTGAGCCGGTCCGTCACCTGCGTCGTGAGGTTGAGGCGGCCGTTGAGGCGCTTGAAGCCGTAGTTATCACCAAAAAATAAGCTGTTCTGGTCTACATAGCCCAGAGAAACTAGGTAGCGCGTTTTGCCCGAGCTACCGCTCACGCTGAGGTTGTGATTTTGCTGGAAAGCTTGCTTTCTAAGCACCTGGTTGAGCTGCCAGTCGTAGTCGCCGTGGGCAGCAAAGTCGCGTATTTGCTGGGGCGAAAACTGCGGCGCCTGCCCCGAGTTTACCAGCGCCTCGTTCTTCAGCTCCATAAACTGGATGCCGGTCACGGGCTTGCGCTGGAAATTGGGCGCCTGGTAGCCCAGCACGGTGTTGTAGCTGATAACTGGTTTCTGGTTGAGCGTGCCTTGCTTGGTCGTTACCAGCAGCACCCCGTTGGCGGCCCGCGAGCCGTAAATGGCGGCCGAGGCGGCGTCCTTGAGCACCGTTACGCTCTCGATATCATTGGGGTTAATCGCGTTGAGCGAGCCCGCAATGCCATCCACAATTATCAAGGGAGACGCATTGCCGAGCGTCCCTACCCCCCTAATATTGATACTTAAGCCTGCGCCCGGCTCGGCGCTATTCTGCTGAATGGTGAGGTTGGGCGACGAGCCTTGCAGGGCCTGCGCCACGTTGGTGACGGGTCGGTTTTCGAGCGTGGCACTGGTTACGGTGTTGATGGCGCCCGTCACGTTGGCGCGCTGCTGGGTGCCGTACCCCACTACCACCACTTCATTCAGCGACTGGGTTTCATCGGCGAGCGACACGGCCAGGTTACTGGTGGCGCCCGTCACGGGCACCTCCTTGCGGGCGTAACCCACAAAGCTGAAAACCAGCACACTATTTTCGGGAGCTTGCAGGCTAAAGTTGCCGTCGGGGTTAGTAGTCGCGCCCTGCGAGGTGCCTTTTACCACGATGGTGACGCCCGGCAGCCCTACCCCCTTATTATCGGTTACACGGCCGGCAATCGTCACGTCGGCCAGGAGTAGCGGCCGGGCCGTGGTCCCAGCCATCGGCGTGGTCGAGGCCAGCAACGTTGGCATTGCTTCTTCCAGCGCAGGCACCGCCGCGCTAGCCGTAGGCTTGGGCACGATAACGTACAGGCCCTCCTTTAGCAGCTCAAACTCCAGACCGCTCTGCTGGGTCACGTAGCGCAACGCTTCGGGCAGCGACCTAAAGGTGGGGTGGGACTTAGCCAAATACCGACCGCTTATCAACTGATTACGGTAGAGGAAATTGACTTTGTAGGTGGTTTGTAGCTCCTGGATAAAGGTTTCCAGCGGTACCTGGACCGAGGCCGAGGTGCGGGCCGAAGCCACTGGTGAGCGTGGGTTTTGGCTAGCAAGGGCCAGGGCCCCCTGGGCCCGGCTGGCGCCACTAGGTACGGCGCCCAGCAGCAGTGCCAAACGCACGTAACGGGTAAAGTTTGCCATGTGATGGGTGGGAAAAATAGAGGAAAAGCAAACAGCAAGAACCTAGGACCAGCGTTACTGGGCCAGGGGTTGAAAGCGCACGACGTTGCCAGTGCGCGTTACCTGCACGCCCAAGGTCTTGGCCAGGGCAGGCAGGAGCAGGTCAGGAGCATTGGCGGGTAGGATACCCGTGAGCGTCTGATTCAGCAGGGCCGAATCGGTAGCGACCACCTGCCAGCCGTAGGCATCGCGCAGCAGTTGCACAATGGCACGCACCGAGGTTTGCTGCAAGCGCAGCTCACCCTGGGTCCAGGCCGAGTACAGGGCGGGCTGCACATGTCGCCGGGCCAGGTGCGGCGCGGCCGTCGAGGTCTCGACGAGGTCGCCGGGCTGCATGAGCAGGTTTTCGCGGGTTAGCCAGGCGTGGCGGTCCACAGCTACCTTGCCCGAGGTGAGCACGACCTTGGTGCCGGTCGGCTGGCTGTTTACATCGAAGCGGGTACCGAGCACCGCGATGTCGAGCCCACCCGCGTGCACCACAAACTTGGCGCTGGCTGGGGCGGCGGCAATGTCGCGCACGGCCGGGGCCGCCCGGTGCGTCACCCGGAAGTAACCTTCGCCCGTCAGCCACACTTCGCGGGGCGTGGTGGCGGTCCAGTGGGCGGCCGTGGTTAGCGTCGCGTTGCCGTTCAGCACTACCACCGAGCCATCGGGCAGGGCAAGGGTACGCTGCTGGTTGGGGCCGGTGAGGTACTGCACGGTAGGGCCAGTAGTAGCTGGCCACTGCCACCAGCCCACCGCGGCGAGCACAGCCACTACCGAGGTGCCCACCAGCAGCCGCGTGCGCCGCTGCCAGCGCAGCCGGGGCAGCGGACTAGAGGTTTGCAGCGACTGCCGCAGGCGTAGCAGCTCCTGCTGCTTGAGGCCAGCCGGCACCTGGTACAGTTGGCCGGGACCCAGGCCTTGCACCAAGGCGTAAGCTTGGTCTGCGTCGGCTTGGTGGGCGGGGTAGGCGGCTAGCCACTCTTGCCAGAAGCGCCCCGCCGCCGAGTCGGCATCGGCCACATAGGCCTGAAACGACTCATCAGCTACGAAGTCATTAACCGAGTAATTCGTGAAATCCATAGGCGAGCAAGGCGTAGTAACCTGCCTTTTCTTGACCACGAGCGAAGGTTGTATTTGTACTCTATTTTCTGCGAAAATTTCTTGAAATAATTTTCACAATTTCCTCACTTTCACGTTTCTATCCTAGAAAAAAATTTGCAAATAGTCCATTCAAAAGAAGCAGTAGTGGGTGGGGTAGCACTTGGCGCAGCCGCTTGATAGCTTGGTGTACTAAGTTGCGTACCGACTGCTGGTTGAGGCCCATAATCTCGGCAATGCGCTCGTAAGCCAAATCCGCAAAAAACTTGAGGTACAAGGCCTCGCGGTGCCGGTTGCTGAGCTGCCCGAGAGCGGCCAGCAAGTGGGCTTGTTGCTCGCTGGTAAGCTGCTGGGCAATTAAAAAGTCTTCGGGCGAATGCACGGCTACTTCTACCTCCGTCGGATAGCCAGTTTGCAGGGCCGTGCGGCGCTTTTGGGCCCGCGCCTCGTCGGTGAGGTGGTGGCGTAGCGCGGCGAATAAATAAGGCTTGATTTCCGTGACAGTTTCGAGTGCCTTGCGGCGTTGCCAGAGCCGTTGAAACAAGTTCTGAATACAGTCTTTTACTACCTCTTCGTCGCCCGCCAGGCGCATGCCGTAGCGAAACAGGTCATCGTAATGCGCCAAAAAAATGCGCTCAAACACCTGCTTGTTGCCCGCCAGAAAGTCATTCCACAGCGAAGCATCAGGCGAGGTCATGAGACGGGTTTAATTAGAAAAAGAATCGCTGCCAAGGAACTCCAAAGCTGCGCAGTGCTTAAACGTATTAGCAGGTTTTATCAACGGAGTTGCTAGCCGGCCTCCTCCCCTACTGCCATTTTTGCTCTATCTCCTCCAGCGTCCGGCCCTTGGTTTCGGGCACGGCGCGCCACACAAAGCCAAAGGTGAAAGCCGAAAGTAGCGCATACAGCCCAAACGCGCCCGCCAGGCCTGCTGCCTTGACCAACGATAAGAAGGTGAACGAGATAAGTGTGCAGGCGGCCCACAAGGCCACCGTAGCCAGCGAGGCTGCCCGGCCTCGCACGGCATTCGGGAAAATCTCGGTTATCACGACCCACACGCCCGGCCCCAGCCCCACCGCAAAGCAGGCCACGTAGCACATGATAAGCCCCAGCAGCCACGGCCCGGGCGCGTGCAGCTGTAGCGCCACCACCAGCGCCCCCAGCGCCAGCGCCATCCCACCCGATGCAATGAGCAGCAACGGCTTGCGCCCTACCCGGTCGATAACGAACAACGCCACGATGGTGCCCGCGAAGTTGATGCCCCCGATGAGCGCATTGGCCCCAATGGCTGATGTAGCACTCTGCCCACTGTGCTCGGTGAGGATAAGGGAGCCGTAATAGAGAATAGTGTTGATGCCCGTGATTTGCTGCAGCACGGCCAGCACCACCGCAATGCGTAGCGGCCGGCGCAGGCGCGGCTGGCGTAGGCTAGCGGCCTCGCCCCGCTCGGCCACCAGGGCGGTCTGGATTTCCTCGGCCTCAGTGGCGGCGGCCACTGAGCCGTTGAGGCGGGTGAGGGTACCCAACGCTTCGGCGTCGCGGCCCTGGCCTAGTAGCCAGCGGGGGCTTTCGGGCACTAGCAGCAGCGTGACCATAAACAGCAGCGATGGCACGGCGGCCACCGCAAACATCCAGCGCCACGACGCGAGCCCCAGCTCGGCCAGGTAGTAGCTGGCCACGTAGGCCAGTAAAATCCCCGTGACGATGGCCAACTGATTGAGCGTCACTAGCCGGCCCCGGATGCGGGCCGGGGCAATCTCGGCAATGTAGAGCGGCACCAGCAGCGAAGCCACCCCAATCGCTAGCCCACCGGCCAGCCGCGCCACCACAAACTCGGTGAGCGTGCGCGGCACTGCCGCCGCCAGCGCCGATACCGTAAACAGTGCAGCCGCCCCGAATAGCAGGCGCCGCCGCCCGTAGCGGTCGGTAAGCCAACCCGCTACCGCCGCGCCTGCCACTGCCCCAAACAAAATGCTGCTCGCCGCCAGCTCGGTTTGGGCATCAGTGAGGTTAAAGTCCTTTTTCAAAAAGACTAAGGCGCCGTTGATAATGGCTGTGTCGAACCCGAAGAGCAGCCCGCCCAGCGCTGCCACGGCCGCAATCAGGTACACATAGCCGGCGCTACCGCCTGGGTTAGGCGGTCCGGTCACCGCCTCGCGGAATGGAAGATTGGGTGCGGTTTGAGAATGCATAGCAGGGTGGGAAAAGGTTAGCAATTAGAACAAAGGCTCTGCGCGGTGATGGTTGCGCAACCGCCCTACCCCCCTTTGTAGTGGTAAAGGGGGGTAGGCGGCGGTGGGTCTCACACCAGCAGCACCTCGATGCCGAGCTCGCGAAAAGGTGCTAGTTGCGCCTCGGTGGCGCCCGTGTCGGTAATGAGCTGGTGCACCTCGGCAGTGGGGCAGATGAGTGAGGTAGCGACCGTACCGAGCTTGGTATGGTCGGCCACCACGATGCGCCGCTTGGCTTGGCGCACCATTACTTGTATCACAGCGGCTTCTTCGGGGTGCAGCGACGTTAGGCCTTTTTGGGCATCGATGCCGTTGACGCCAATAAAAACTTTATCGACAAAGAATTGGCTGAGCGCCTGCGTGGTGGCTGGCCCCACCAGGGAAAACCAGCCACCCGTCAGGAAGCCCCCCGTCACGAATACGCGCACGTCGTTGCGGTGGCTCAGCTCCATGGCTACGTTTACGGTGTTGGTAACGATGGTCACGCTCGCTCCCGGCCGCAGGCTGCGCGTGACCTGCGTGGTGGTGGTGCCCGCTGTGAGCGAGATAATTTCGCCCGGCTGGATGAGGGCAGCGGCAGCCAGCCCGATGCGGCGCTTTTCGTTCAGGTTGCGGTCAATCTGCTCGTGGAAGCTAGAATCGTAGCGAAAGGGCTCGTAGAGCATCGGCTCGCGGGGCACGGCGCCACCGTGGGTTCGCCGCAAGCGGCCGCGCTGCTCCAGCTCTATCAGGTCGCGCCGCACGGTGGCCACCGACACGCCAAACTGTGTGGCGAGCTCATCGACGGCCACGGTGCCCGTGTGCAGCAGTTTTTCAACAATGGTTTGCGCGCGGGCCGCCGCCGCGTTGTCAGGAGTTACTAAGTCAGACACGGTAAAATACGTTTTGCTAAGTGGTAGTGCCGGTGAAGTTAGCCGCCCGGGGCGCAGCCTCACCTTCCGCAGTGTCTGCCTAGGTGCGCACGTAGGCTTTCATCGTAGCGCACTCGGTGCCTACCGCCGGGCCGTGGGGCCGAATGGTATAGGCCCCTACCCCCGCCGGCACGATGAATGTTTCGGCGTAGTGCACCACAAAGGGGTCGAAGGCCCCGCTAGGGCTTTCGACCACGGCTTCGGCGCCCTGCACTAGGTTGAGTACCTGCACGCCGCCCAGCGTGTGGTGTGGCACGAGGTCCGTAAACCAATGGCGGCGCGTTTCGATGAATTCGCGCTCGTGCAGACCGGTGCGCTCCTCACGCCAGCCGGGGCCGCTGGCTACGGGCTCGATTTGGTTGACGAGGTTTTGGGCTACCCAGGTCGTGGTGCGGTCGGGCTGGATATTGGCTGCGCCATGGGCTAGGTGGATGGGCCGGGGCCGGCCATCGAGCCCCAGGCGCTCCCAATCCCAAAGCTTAAAGGTGAAAATGAAGGGGGTAGCCGAAATTTCTAATACTACCCCGTTGGCGCCCGAGCAGTGCACAGTGCCCGCCGGAATTAGGAAATGGTCGTGCGCACGAGCCGGAAACTCGTTGATGTACTCGGCCGCCGGAAAGGGCGCCGCGGGGTCGTCCTGCGCGCGCTGCAAGTCGGCCAGCATCGCCGGAAAATCCGCGTTTTCCTTGAGCCCTAGGTACACTTTCGCGTCTGGCTCGGCGGCCAGCATGTAGTAGCTTTCGTCCTGGGTGTAAGCCAGGCCAAATTGGTCGTGCGCGTACTCGGTGAGCGGGTGCACTTGTAGCGAAAGGTTGCCGCCACCCATGGTATCGAGGAAGTCGAAACGGATGGGAAACTCGGTGCCGAAGCGCCCGTGCACGGCCTCGCCCAGTAGCTCGCGGGGGTGCAGAAAGACGAGGTCGATGCTCGGAATCTCTACCCGCGCCTCGCCAAAGCCCAGCATCAGCGAGTTCTCCTCGGGCACGCAGTCGAAGCCCCAGGCGTAGTTGGCCGGGCCGTCGGGCAGGTCCACTACTTCGCGCAGCCACTGCCCGCCCCAGGGGCCAGGGTCAAAAAACGGCACCACCCGAAACGGTCGCCGCACCGTGGCCGCCAGCCCGGCCCGTAGGTCGGCCCCGCGGAGGAGCTTGGGCACGGCGGGGTCGTTGGTATCGAGCAAGAAGTCGGCGCGGGGCAGCACCTGTTTTTTCAAGCGGTCGGCCGCCCGCCAATCCACAAAAAAGGCCCGTTTGTACTTCAGGTTGGCTTTTTCGGCGAAATTCTCGCTACCGAGGTTGGCAAGTTCGCCACGCCGCTGCCGCAGCTGAATTTCCCAGCGGGCCAGGTCGGCGTAGACCAGCACGGCGGGGTTCGGACAGACAAGCGTGGCACCGGTGCCCAACACAAGTACCAGCTCGCCGGCGGCCGCGGTCAGCGCGGCCTGGGCTGCCCGCAGCTGCGCCGGGTCCATAAAGTCGTTAATGATTAGTCCATTGAGCCGGCCAAAAACCGGGTCGTCGGTGAGCGGGCCGGCTACCAGCGCGTCGATGGCAGCGGCGGGGTAGTACAGGTCGTTGGCTACCAGGCACTGCGTCGGCTGCAAGGCCTGCGTCAGCGCTGCCCGCAATTGGCCCAGGTCGGTACCGGGGTAGCACTCCACGGCCAGTACCAGCGGCTGGCCGGGTGCGGCGGGCTGGGCCAGCAGCGCCACCTGCAGCACGCCCGCAATGGCCGCCCACCCCGTTTGGCAAGCATCGGCCGGTGCCGCTACTGGCACGAAGGGAAACTTGTCATAATTGGCGGCGCGCATGGTACTGGTTGGTGGAAATGGAGAGAAGCAAGCTTGCCAAGTAGCGGTCAACTACTGTGCAAGGCGCCTTAGCAGAACGCACATTACCCCCATATGAGAGGCAATATTCTCATTCTTTATACAGGGAGATTAGTACCCACACGGTTCATATCACAAATATTCACATTAAAAATGTTTGTTTTGTATCAAAACGAGCACAAATATTTTTGTATTCTGTAAAATTCCTCTTTAATTTGCTAAAAGCTTTTTGCAGAAGCCAGCAAAAGCAACGCTACTAGATGCTCATCTGAGTGTCAATTCCTTTCCCACCCTTGTCGTATGATTCTGATAGCAGACGGCGGCTCCACCAAAACCACTTGGTGCCTGGTTGATGCTCATGGCGCACGCTCCTTCTTCGCTACGGAGGGCTACAACCCGGAGTTCATCAGCACGGCCGGCATCGTGGCTTCACTGCGCCAAAATCTGCCGGTCACGCTGGCTCCGGCAGCCATCTCCAAAGTGCATTACTACGGCGCCAGCGTAGTATCGCCGCCGCAGGTAGCCACCGTAGCCGAGGCCATGCAGGCAGTATTTAGTCAGGCGCAGGTGTTCGTGGGCCACGATTTACTGGCGGCGGCGCGGGCGCTGCTGGGCCGGCAGCCGGGATTTGCAGCCATTTTGGGCACGGGTACCAACTCGTGCGTGTACGACGGCGAGCGCGTGGCGCACAACGTGGATTCCTTGGGGTACTTTTTGGGCGACGAGGGCAGTGGGGCCTTCCTGGGCAAGGCGCTGCTGTGCGACTATCTGCGTGGGCAAATGCCGGCGGCGTTAGAAGCAAGCTTTCGCAGTACCTACGGCCTAGACCGGGAGGCCATTTTCGACCAGCTTTATAACCAGCCTTTCCCAAACCGCTTCATTGCCAGTTTCGCCAAGTTTGCCGCCGACCATTACCAGGTGAGCTACTGCCAGCAGCTAGTGGCTGAGTCGTTCGACGCATTCTTCCGGAAGATTATTACCAAGTACCCGGCTTATCAGACGCATACTTTCAACTGCGTGGGGTCGGTAGGTTACCACTTCCGCGACGCGCTAACCCAAGCCGCCACCGCGCACGGCATGACGGTCGGCAAAATCATCTCCGCGCCCATCGACGACCTGGTTTCCTACCACCTGACTACGGACCGCTAGCCTACAGTCTGCCCCTACCCTACTCTCCTTTTCCCACCCTCTCCCCGCGGCTTATGATGCGTTTTTCTACTGTTGTTTCCGGGGGAGTACGGCGTGCGTTGCTGGTGGCAGGCGGCCTATTGATAGCCTCGGCCGCCTTTGGCCAGAATAAGTACCAGGTAGCGGGCGAGGCGATTCTCGACAAGCTCAATACTAAGTTCTACAATGCCAGCAAGCAGTTGTACGTGGAGCGTCTCGATGGCAACGAGAACGTGGTGGTAGAGCGCGGCGGCGCGAGCTACGTGTGGCCCGCGTCGCATATGCTGCGGGCGCTGCGCTACGGTGCCCTCGCCAACCCGGCCAAGTACACGGCGCGGCTCAAATCCTACGCCTACGCCCTTGATCAGTACCGGCAAAATGGCAAATACGCCTCCGACATTGTGCTCGGGGCCGACCCGCTCTACGACGACAATGCCATCGTGGGGTTGGCCCTGATGGATATCTATCAGCAGGTATTGCCGACCGAAACTGGCTTGTACGACCGCTCACTGATTGGCCTCAACTACTGCCTCAATGCGCGCGATGCGAACTGGGGCGTGCCGCAAAAGGAAGCGGAGCTGGGCTGGGGCAAGTTCTACTCGCAAGCCACCATCTTGCCGGCGCTGCACTGCGCCCTGATAGCGAAAAACAGTACTGACCCCAACTACCTGAACATTGCCAAGCACTACTATGAACTAATCAACGATGTGAATTGGAAGCTGCGCGACGGTAGCACCAACCTACTCAACCAGTTTTCCTTCTACAACAATGGCGCCTGGAGCCTGACCGGCCACGGCGAAAACGGCGCCGGCTACCGTGCCTACCAGACTACGCCCAACATTCAGTTGGCCTTGCGGCTCTACCAACGCACTGGCGACAGCCGCTACCTCGACGATGCTACGGTCATGGCCAACGCCTGTCTCAAGCAGTGGTACACGCCTGGCAAAGGTGTAAGCGAAATCTCGTTCTGGGGCGGCAGCGATATGGTCGAAATGCTGGTGGACTTTTATGAGGTGGACCACAATGCCAAATGGCTCGACGCGGCGCGCAACATCGTGGACTACCTCATCGACTACGGCCGCGACCAGTTGGGCTACTATCCTGGCTCCTACAACGACGCCGACGGCACTTGGAACCTCGACCGGCGCTACCTCTTCCCAAACGCTATTATAATGATGGGCCAGGCCTGCGCGGCGGCTGCTATCCTGCGCGTAGCGCAGGTAACTAGCACGCCACTGTCCACTACTAATTCTGCGGCCGCCAAAGCTGCCGACCTGTTTCCCAACCCAGTAGCGAAACGCTTGACCCTGCAAGCCAACCGCAAGCTGGCAACTGGTAAAATCACGGTAGTAAATGCCCTGGGCCAAACGGTGCTAGCGACCACCGCGCCAGCCGCGACGCTCGATGTTTCAGCCCTAGCGCCCGGTATTTATACCGTGACCTGGCTCGATGGCGAACAGCGCATTACGAAGCGCTTTGTGAAACAGGCCGAATAGCTGCTTAGGTACTCCCGCTTCTACTTGCGCTGTTGCCGCTCCGCATTGGCCGGACCTAGGCGCATTGATGATACCCATAATTAACTCGCTCGATAAAATGCAGTTTACCCGCCCGCTCATTCGCTACCTGCTCACACTCCTTGCGTTGGGGATTTTCTCCTGCGCTAAGGTGGTGCCGCCGGCGGGAACCAGCCGAGCCGGCCATGCTTCTGGCGGGCCTGGGCAATATGTGAACCCGCTTATCGGCACGGCGGCCTTTACCGACCCCAAGCTGGTGGGCTATGTGACGCCGCCCGACTGGCACGGCGTGTGGGCCGGGCTGGCTTTTCCAGGCAGCGCCCTGCCTAATGCTATGGTGCAGTTGAGCCCTATCACGGAGTTCAATACCGGCTCGGGCTACCAATACGAAGACTCGGTTATTCAGGCCTTTGCCCACACAAACAAAGGCCACTGGAACCTGTGCCACTTGCCCGTGCTGCCGGTGGTAGGCGCGGCCAACGCTCGCGGCGGCTACAGCTCGCGGTTTTCGCACGCTACCGAAACCGCGGCGCCGGGCTACTACGGCGTGACGCTCAAGGATTACAACGTACGGGTCCGGTTGACGTCGACGCTGCGTGGCGGCCTGCACCAGTATTACTACCCCCAGCCGCAGGACCGAAGTATTGTGTTCAAACTAGGCCGGTCAAATGAGAATGTAAACGACTGGACCATTGAAAAGGTAAGTGCCACGGCTGTGCAGGGCTTTCAGAAAACTGGCGACCAAACCGCTTACTTCTATGCTCAGCTTAATGCAGACATTCAGGACGTAACCGTTCGGGGCAAGGGCACCAAGGAAGGCCTGGCCGTAGTGCGTCTGGTAGATGGGGGTAGCAAACCCGTGGAGTTGCGCCTCGGGCTCTCGTTTGTGAGCATCCAGAATGCCCAGCAAAACCTGGCTAAAGAATTGGGCACCCGCTCGTTTGAAGAGGTGCAGCGCGCGGCCGCGGCCACCTGGAACCAGCTGCTAACCCGCGTAGCCGTGAAGGGCGGGACGGCGCAGCAGCGAACCATGTTTTACACCTGCCTCTACCGCTCCTTTCTGTGGCCCGCTCTGCGCAGCGACACCAACGGGGAGTACAGCGATGTGAAAGGCAAAGTGTGTAAGGCCGACTTCCAATACTACACCCTACCCTCCCTCTGGGACACCTACCGCAACAAGGACGTGCTGATGAGTATGTTGGCGCCAGGCGTAACGACCGACATCATCAAGTCGATGCAGGATATCGGGCACAAGACTGGCTTCATCCCGACCTTCTTTCACGGCGACCACGCGGCATCGTTCGTGGCTGGAGCTTACCAGCGCGGCGTCACCAACTTCGATGTGCAGGACGTGTACCGCCTGCTGCTGCACAACGCCAACGCGGAGGGCGGCACGCGGCCCCACATTAAGGAGTACATCGACAAGGGCTACATCGCCACCACCGAAGTGGCAGCGCCGAATGTGGAAACGCCAGGTAGCGCCGGCGTATCGAAAACGCTGGAATACGCCTACGACGACTACGCCGTGGCTCAGCTCGCCCAGGCCCTACACGATACGGCGCAGTACCGAACGCTGATGGCCCGCTCGAAGAATTATCGCAACGTGTTCGACCCCAGTACCAAGTTTATGCGCGGCCGGCAAGCCAATGGCCAGTGGGTGAAGAACTTCAACCCGCAATATCCCTACTACGAGTACATGTACCGGGAAGCCAACGCCTGGCAGGTTTCCTTTTTCGCGCCCCACGACATGCCAGGGCTAGTAGCGCTCTACGGCGGTGCGCAGCCCTTCGAAGCCAAGCTGGACTCCCTCTTCACGGTGCCCTGGAACCCGGCCTACATCGCCCGCAACGTGTCGGGCTTCATTGGCCAGTACTGCCACGGCAACCAGCCCGACCACGAGACGCCGTTTTCTTACTACTTCGTGGGTAAGCCCGAAAAATCGCAGCGGCGGCTCGACGAAATCATGGCCAAATTCTACAATACCGGTGAGAAAGGCCTGGCCTTTTCAGGCATGGACGACGCGGGCGAGATGTCAGCGTGGTACGTCTTTGGCGCCGCCGGCCTCTACCCCCTCTCGGCGGCCGATGCGCGCTACATCGTCACAATGCCCGTTTTCGACGAGGTGCGCTGGACTATGCCCAGCGGCAAGGTGCTGACGGTGAAGAAGTCGGGGCCGAGCCGCAACCTGAGTACCATCCGGGTGAATGGCGCTACCAATCCCGGGTATTTCGTGCCCCACCAGCTCTTCAACACCGGCGGCCAGCTTGAGGTCGTGGCGCAGTGAGCGGCCCGGCTGCTCACTAGCACAGCATAAAAAACTCATTTTTCTTTCCCCCACCCAACCGTTTCAGTCATGAACAACCGCTTACTCTTTTCCAGGCGTTTTGGGTACCCGCTGCGGGTACTAGCGCTTCAATCTGCCGTGGCCCTGCCGCTAACTGCTCTGGCCACCAGCCACCTAAGCGTAGCGCCTAGTGTAGTGTCGCTAAGCCAAACGCAGCCCGGTACCAGCACGGCCAACGTACCCGTGTCCGGCCGCGTGACGCAGGGCAAGGGCCAAGGGCTACCGGGGGTAACGGTGGTGGTAAAGGGCACCACGCTGGGCACCACCACGGACGGTGACGGTAATTTCTCACTAAGCGTGCCGGAGGGCAGCATCCTGCAATTCAGCTTTGTCGGCTTCAGCCCGCATGAAGTAACGGTGCGCGAGGCAACGACTACCCTAGCGATTACGCTGCAGGAAAACAGCCAGTCGCTCGACAACGTGGTAGTGGTGGGCTACGGTACGCTCGATAAAAAAGAGGTGACCAGCGCCATTACCCACATCGACAGTCGCGATCTGCTCACGGTGGGCGCTATCAACCCAGTTACGGCGTTGCAGGGCAAGGTGGCAGGCCTGGTTATCGCTAACGGCTCGGCCGCCGACCCCAACTCGCAGCCCAGCATTCAGCTGCGGGGCGTATCGTCGCGCAGCGCCGGCCTCGGGCCGCTCATCGTTATCAACGGCGTGCCAGGCGGCAACCTGGAAAACATCAACCAAAACGACATCGAGTCGATTGACGTGCTGAAGGGCGGTGCCGCTTCCGCTATTTACGGCACGCGCGGTAGCAATGGTGTGATTGTGGTGACCACCAAGAAGGGCACCAGGGACAACCAGCTGGAGTACAACGCTTACACTACGTTCGACTACGCCACAATGCAGCCCAAGGTGCTCTCCGCCGAAGACTTTTTGGCTCAGAAGCGCGGCACGGATTTCGGCGCACGGACGAACTGGCTGAAGGAAATTTCGCGCCCCTACGCCTTTGCACAGAAGCACTCGCTCACCGCTTCAGGGGGCTCGGAAAACAGTAACTACCGCGCCACCTTCGACTACCGTGATGCCAAGGGCATCGACATCCGCTCGGGCCGCCAGGAGTACGGCGCGCGCATCTCCTTGAACCATACCGCGCCCAGCAAGCTCTACTCCATCGGCCTAAATTTCGCGCCGCGCTACATCAATGCCCGCAACGCTGACTACGCCAGCTTCGAGCAGGCACTCACGCTCAACCCCACAATTCCTGTTCAAAGCCTCACGAATCCAAATCTCTACTACGATATCAGGTCCGGCTTCGATGGCCCGTTCAACCCAGTAGAACGGCTGCGGACCGAACTGAATGGCACCGAGGGTAAAATCCTGAACTTCGACGCTAATGTCAAGCTCAATATTCTGCCTTCACTAACCACGCAGGTGACCTACGGGCAGTTTACGAGCGACTATTTCGACTACGCTTTCCGGCCTTCCACCTCCACGTTTGCCGCCAAAAACGAAGGAAGTATGAACTCGGCTAGCCGCAACTACAACCGCAGCGACCAGCGCAGCTTGGAGTGGATTGGCAACTACGTGCTCACCTTGAAAAATCACTCCTTGCAGGTGTTGGGGGGCTATTCATACCAGTATTTTGTGTCGGAGGGCAACGGCATTTACAACCGCAATTTTCCATCCGATGCCTTTACGTATAATAACATCGGCACCGGGCTCTACGGCCAGGTGGCGGGGCGCACCGATGGCAGCAGCTACAAAAACGACTCGCGACTGATTGCCTTTTTTGGGCGCGTCAACTACTCCTTCAAAGACCGCTACCTGCTATCGGCGAGCTTGCGGCACGAAGGCTCCTCAAAGTTTGGTACTGATAATAGATGGGGTGATTTCCCGGCCGTGTCGGTGGGCTGGCGCATCAGCCAAGAAAGCTTTCTAGCCAACCAAAGGTGGATAAATGACCTGAAGCTGCGAGCCGACTATGGCGTGACCGGTAACCAGGATTTTGGCAATTACCTGTCGCAGAATCTTTACGGGGGCTTCGGCTACTACCTGCTCGGGGGCACGTACTACCAGGTGTATGGCCCAACCCAAAACCTCAACAGGGACCTGCGCTGGGAGCAAGCTCAGAGCTTCAACGTGGGGGTGGATTTTGCCCTATTTAACAATAAGCTGACGGGTAGCGTCAACTATTACCCCCGCCGCAACAAAGACCTGCTCGGCAGTTACGCAGTGCCTATTCCGCCCAATACGCAGGGCAGCACGTTTGCCAACGTCGGCAGCCTAGACAACTCAGGCTTGGAGGTGCAGCTGAGTGCGCCCATAATTAGCAAGCCTGATTTCCAGTACTCCATCTCTTTTGCCGGCGCTACTAATGGCAACAAGTTCGTTTCGTTCTCCAACGATACTTACCAAGGCCAGACGTTCATCGACGTGGTAGGCCTACCCTCGCCGGGCTCGCCGGGCAATGCGCAGCGCTTACAGGAGGGCCAGCGTATTGGCACGTTCTACATGCTGAAGTCGGCCGGTGTCGACGACCAGGGTCGCTTACTGGTGTATGCCAAGGACGGCAGCACCATCCTGGGCAACCGCGCCACCCTGGCCGACCGGCAGGTGGTAGGCAATGGCCTGCCCAAGTACACGCTTAGCTTAGGCAACACGTTTACATACAAGAAATTTGACGCGTCCATCTTTATTCGGAGTGTGCTGGGGTTCGATGCGTTTAATACCCGTGCTTTCTACCTAGGCACGCCGGCCACGCAGTCTGAGGCCAACGTGCTGACTTCGGCCTACGGCGACAGCAAGTACGCTAAGCTCACCAGCACCGCGACCTCTAACGTGCTTTCGGATTACTTTCTGGAGAAGGGCGACTTCGTGAAGCTCGACAACGTGAGCCTAGGCTACACTTTCCAGTTTACCTCGAAGTACGCTCGCTCGTTGCGCCTGTATGCCGCCGCTAAGAATGTGCTAACGGTGACGAGCTACACCGGCGGTGACCCCGACATCCTGCCCATCAACGGGCTATATCCGGGCATCAACAGCAACCGCCAGTACTACCCCTCTAGCACGCAGGTACTTTTTGGCCTTCAGCTGGGCCTATAATCCTTTCCCACCCACGCAGTCATGACTTATTTTAAAACATACGCCCGCCTTTCGGCGGCCCTGGTGCTAGCCGGGTTTAGCAGCTGCACCAACCTGGACGAAACGCTCTACGACCGCATCACGCCCGATAATTTTCTGCGCACCAAGGACGACGTATACCGCGACTTTCTGCGCACTTTCGAGCACGGCTACAACACGGTGCAGGGCTCGCCCTTTCAGCTTCAGGAATTGCCTGCTGACCAGCTCATGACGCCCAACCGCGAGGGCGACTGGTTCGACGGCGGGCAGTACGCCCGGGCCCACTACCACACTTGGACTGTGCAGGAGGGCTACGTCAATGACACGTGGAACCTAATGTACCAGGGTATCACGCTGGATACTAACTCGCTCGAAGACATTCAAGCGCTGGACCCAGCCCGGTTCAACATGACCGTGGCCGAGCAAAACCAGCTCATTGGCGAGCTGCGCGTGATGCGCGCCTGGTACTACCTGCGCTTACTCGACCTCTTTCGCAATATTCAGATTGTGACCAAGGTAAAAGGCGAGGTAAAAGGCCCCGCGCAGTCGACGCCTCAAGAAGCATTTGCCTTTATCGAAAAGGAACTGAAAGATGCGCTCCCAACGCTGCTCAGCAAGGGTGACCAGGGCACGGCGCAGTTTCAGGGGCGCTGGACCAAAGCAGGCGCGGCTATGCTGCTGGCTCGCCTCTACCTGAACGCCAACGTCTACATCGGGCAGGACCACTACGCCGACTGCGCCACGCTGTGCCAGGATATCGTCAGCGGTAAGTATGGCCCCTACGGTATCGAAAATCGCTGGGACGCGCCCTTCGACTGGAACAACGACCAGTCGTCGGAAACCATTTTTGCTTTCCCCGGCTCGTTTGGCCGCTCGCATTGGCAGTACGAAGGCGGTATGTACTTCTGGATGCTGCCACCCAACGTGCCCGTCAACTATTTAGGATTCACTGATTTTGGCGGCGGCAACTCGCGCTACGCGCTTCAGCCGGGCCGCGACGTTGACAATAAGGAATACTCGTTTGTGCAGGGTAAGCCGTTCGTTAAGTTTCAGAAGTACGCCGATGACGTGCGCCTGAAGACCTACAAAAACTTGGGCAACAGCACCCGCGAAGGCATGTTCTTGCAGGGCTACCTGATTGCTACCAACGGCCGGGACACGATAAAAAGCACCCGCGGCTACAACCTATACCTGCGCGACCAGGTGGGCTTATTTAAGTACACCAAGCCCAACCAGGTGCTGGCCAACAAGACGTCGGACATGAACAACGCCGACTCGAACTCGGGTATTCACATGATAAAATACCCGTTCTACCCCTCTTCCGATCCCAATAAAATTGAGGCGGACTACGCCGAAATCCGCTTGGCCGAAGCGTACTACATGCTGGCCGAGTGCAAGTTTCGGGCGGGTGACCGTGCCACCGCCGCGCAACTGCTAAACACGGTGCGGCGCCGCAACTACCCCACGGGCTCGGCCAGCCTCTACCCCGCCAGCGGATCCACGCTCACCGAGCAAGAGCTGCTTGACGAGTGGGGCCGTGAATTTATCGCGGAAGGCCGCCGCCGCATCGACGTTATTCGCTTTGGCCAGTTCAACAGCGGCACCTGGTGGGATAAAGTGGCTGACGCCGACGACCACACCAAAATCTTTCCTATCCCGCTGAACGCGCTGAATACCTCCCCACAGCTTAAACAAAACCCCGGCTACTAATCGGGGCAGCTATCAGCTCACTCTTCAGTCATTGGTTAGCGCGCAAAGCCAGGTCTGGTTTTGCGCGCTAACCAATGACTGAAGCCTGGCGTGCAAGCACGACGGGGTCAACCAACCATAAAGCACACTGTATGCAACGAATACTCGGCTTCACCTTTTGGTTTCTGTTTATCACGGTTCGTTTGGTAGCAGCGCCCATCACCTTGGTATCGCCCGATAAGCGCCTTACTGTTTCCATCGACCTAAAAGGAAAAATAAGCTACTCGGTTTCGTTGAACGGCACTGCGCTACTACGCGATTCTTACCTGCAGCTCAACCTGGCCAACCAACACCTGGGCGAGCGCCCGCAGCTGCTTAAGAAGTCGTTGGCAGCGGTGAACACTACTTCGCAACCGGTGGTAGCCTTCACTGCCAGTACCGTTCACAACACGTACAACGTGTTGAAGCTGACTTTCAAAAACGATTTCGGCGTAGAATTTCGGGCATACAACGAGGGGGTAGCGTACCGATTCATAACCACTAAAAAGGACTCGCTGGAGGTTAATAGCGAGGACGTGCACCTGCATTTTGCGGACCCGGTCGAAACTTCTTACCTGGAAACGAGCAGCTTCAAGACCGCCTACGAAATCCTGTACCAACGCCAGCCGCTGCAGGCGGTGAACCGGGAGAAAATGAGCGTACTGCCGATGCTCTTTGCCACGCCAAAGTATAAGGTGCTGTTCTCGGAAGCCGACCTCTACGACTATCCCGGCTTGTTTGTAAAAGCCCTTGATGGGCAAACAGTTACTGCCACGTTTCCGAAAGCACCGGTGCAGTTCGGCCCCGACGGCGACCGGAGCCGGAAGATTGTGGCCGAAGCGCCTTACTTGGCCAAAACGGCCGGTACGCGCTCTTTTCCGTGGCGCTTTCTGGTGATCACGGAGCATGATACGCAGCTGGCGGCCAATCACATGGCTTACAACCTCAGCACGCCCAACCGCTTGCCGGACACCCGCTGGATTAAGCCCGGCCAGGTGACGTGGGAGTGGTGGCACAATGCCTACGTGTACGGGGTCGATTTCAAGTCGGGCTACAATCAGCAGACCTACAAGTACTACATTGATTTTGCGGCCAAGTTTGGCATCCCATACATCCTCATGGATGAGGGCTGGGCTAAGACGACACTCAACCCATTTGAGTCCAACCCAACCATCAACCTGCAGGAGCTTATTGCTTATGGCAAGAGCAAGAATGTCAAGATTCTGCTGTGGTTTACTTGGCTGGCTGTGGAGAATAATCCCACCGTGTTTGAAACCCTGGAAAAGTGGGGCATTGCGGGCATGAAAATCGACTTCATGGACCGCAGCGACCAGTGGATGGTCAACTACTACGCACGCGTGGCGCAGGCCGCCGCCAAGCACCATTTGCTGGTTGATTTTCATGGCGCCTTCAAGCCCGCTGGCTTAGAAGTGGCTTACCCCAATGTGCTGTCCTACGAGGGGGTAGTAGGCATGGAGCAGAACATTGGCGGTGGCAAGGCTACGCCTAAAAACAACTTGTTTTTGCCGTTTTTGCGCAACGCAGTAGGGCCTATGGATTACACTCCCGGGGCTATGCTATCGGCCCACCCCAAGGACTACCGACCCGATTGGGTGAATACGATGAGTATTGGCACCCGCGCCCACCAGTTGGCCATGTACATCGTGTTCAGCAGCGGCTTGCAGATGCTGGCGGATAACCCCTTCAACTACCTACGCGAGCCCGAAACCACATCCTTCATCACGTCGGTGCCCGTAACCTGGGACGAGACGCGCGTGCTGGAGGCAGCCGTGGGCGACTACATCGTCACGGCCAAGCGCAAAGGCAGTACCTGGTTTGTGGGCGGCATGAGCGCGGAGAAGGCCCACGAGGTGGTGCTGCATACTGATTTTCTGGACAAAGGAGCACGCTACCAGCTCACGCTGCTAAAGGATGGAGTAAATGCCGAGGTGCAGGCCATGGACTTTAAGCGCCTAGTGCAACCCATTCAGCCAGGCGAAACCATTACCCTAACAATGGTACCAGACGGAGGCTTCGCGGCCCGCCTAGAGCTTGTGCCCTAGCGAGCCGCCCAGCAGCGGTAACCAGCCGTGGCGGTCGTTCTTAGACTGGCCGGCATTTAGGCCACCGCAGGGGGGTAGGGCACGCTTGTAGCGCGCACCTTCCGGTTGCTTGCCACTGCTAGCTAAAAAAACCGGTTTTTTTTAGCTAGCAGTGGCAATGGTGGCCAGTATATATTTAGACGCGAATAGCCTGCTACACCGTCCAATCCCACCCGAAACGCATGAATATTTTCTTAAGTAGCCTCTTGGCCCTGGCCAGTTTAAGCCAACCAATTCTTACTGCTAAGCAGCCGACCAAAGCCAAGCCGCAAGCCCTATTTGATGGCAAAACCACAAAGGGCTGGCACACTTACCTCAAGCCCACGGCCGAGCCCGCCTGGGAGGTAGTCGATGGCGCGTTGCAGCTCAATACGCAGGCGCCCGGGCAGGGCGACCTAGTGACGGATGGCGAATACGAGAACTACGAGTTGAACCTGGAGTGGAAGATTGCGCCCGGTGGCAACAGCGGCATCATCTTCGGGGTGCATGAAGACCCGGCCTTTCACGCCACCTACGAAACAGGCATCGAAATGCAGGTGCTCGACAACAAAGACGCCGAGGACAACAAGAAAGCCACCCACTTGGCCGGCTCGCTCTACGACATGCAGACTCCGGCCAAGGACGTAGCCAAACCTGCCGGCGAGTGGAACTTGGTGAAGCTGCGCAAGCAAAACGGCCACCTCACCTTCTGGCTGAATAAGGCCAAGATAGTGGACGTGCAGATGGGTAGCCCCGAGTGGAAAGCCTTACTAGACAACAGCAAATTCAAGACCTGGAAAAACTTTGGTGCCTACCCCAAAGGCCACATTGCCCTGCAAGACCACGGCCACCAGGTAGCTTTCCGCGCCATTACCATCCAGCAGCTTTAAGACTTAACGCAGACATGGACGCATTTCAAATCAAGAAATCAACGACAGTATACGACGCCATTGTGGTGGGTTCGGGGGCAGGCGGGGGCATGGCGGGCTACGTGCTGGCGCACGCCGGCCTGAAGGTGCTGATGCTGGAAGCAGGGCCGTTTTTTGACCCGCGCACGGATGCGCAGCAGCTGAAGTTTTCGTACGAGTCGCCGCGCCGGGGTGCTTCGACTACCCGGCCCTTTGGCGACTTCGACGCCGCGTATGGCGGCTGGGAGCTCGACGGTGAGCCCTATACCACCAAAGACAAGACCGAGTTTAACTGGTTTCGGGCGCGCATGCTGGGCGGCCGCACCAACCACTGGGGGCGCATTTCGCTGCGCATGGGCCCGAACGATTTTAAAAGCCACCACCTTGATGGCCTGACCGACGACTGGCCCATCACCTACAATGAGGTGAAGCCCTTCTACGACAAGGTAGACCGCTTGATTGGGGTGTACGGCACGGTAGAAGGCTTGGAAAATGAGCCCGACGGCATCTTCCTAACGCCCCCCAAGCCGCGGCTCAACGAACTGTTCATCAAGCAAGGGGCGGCCAAAGCCGGCGTGACGGTGCTGCCTGGCCGCGGCTCGGTGCTCACGGAAGCCTTGCCAGGCAACAACGACCGGGGCGTGTGCTTTTTTTGTGGGCAGTGTGGGCGCAGCTGCAAGGTCTACGCCGATTTTTCGGCTTCGTCTTGCCTGGTGATTCCGGCCCTGAAAACCGGCAATCTGAAAGTCATTCCTAACGCCATGGTACGCGAGGTGCTGACCGGCGCCAATGGCTTGGCCACTGGTGTGTCGTACGTGGACAAAACTGACTTGCAGGAGTACGAGGTAAAGGCCAAAATCGTAATTCTAGGGGCCAGCGCCGGCGAGTCGGCGCGACTGCTACTCAACTCAAAATCCACGAGCCACCCCAACGGCTTGGCCAACAGCAGCGGGGTAGTGGGCAAGTACCTGCATGATTCAACGGGGGCTAGCCTGAGTGGCTTCCTACCCCAGCTCATGGACCGCAAGCGCTACAACGAGGATGGCGTGGGCAGCGTGCATATCTACAGCCCGTGGTGGCTAGACAACAAGAAGCTGGATTTCCCGCGCGGCTACCACATCGAGTATGGCGGCGGCATGCACATGCCGGCTTATGGCTTTGGGAGTGGCATTCAGAACCTGAACGGCCTGGTGCCCGGCCGCGATGGCAAGCCCCAAGAAGCGGGCGGCTTTGGCACTTCGCTAAAGGATGACTACCGCCGCTTCTACGGCACGCAGGTGGGTATGGCCGGCCGGGGCACCGCCATTGCGCGCGAAGACAACTACTGCGAAATCGACCCCAACGTGGTCGATAAGTACGGCATTCCGGTGCTGCGCTTCCACTACAAGTGGACCGATGCTGAAATCAAGCAAGCCAAGCACATGCAGGAAACCTTCCAGGCCATTATGCACGGCATGGGCGGTATTATCACTTCCAAAATACCCGGTGCGGACACTAATTATGGCCTGGAGGCGCCGGGCCGCATCATCCACGAGGTAGGCACGGTGCGGATGGGCGACGACCCCAAGAAGTCGGCGCTCAACAAGTGGTGCCAGGCCCACGATTGCCGCAACCTGTTTGTGGTCGATGCGTCGCCATTTGTGCAGCAAGGCGATAAGAATGCCACCTGGACGATTTTGGCGCTCTCGATGCGCACCAGCGAGTACATCCTGGACCAGCGCAAGCGCCTGATTCTTTCGTAGTTCACTGCTATCTCTAATGAAAAGACGCGAATCTTTAAAAGCCATCGGCTTGGCTGGCCTTGCCACCGGGCTCCTGCTCGATAGCTGCCGCCCCGATACGGCTAAGGCCCCTACCCCCCCCGCGGCAGGCGAAACGCCCGCCGAAGAAGCTGGCCGGCAGCCCTACGAACTAGCGCGCGACAAGAAGCTGCACGCCGATACGTTCTTCTCCCCGCACGAGATGGCCACCATCACCACGCTGGCGGACATCATCATTCCCAAAGACGAGAAGTCGGGCAGCGCCTCCGACGCGAAGGTACCCGAGTTTATCGAGTTCATTGCCAAGGATATGCCCGAGCACCAACTGCCCCTGCGCGGCGGCCTCCGCTGGCTCGACTTGCAAAGTGCCACGCGCTTTGGCCAGCCATTCGTGGCCTGCACTGGCCCGCAGCAGTTGGAGCTGGTAAACAAAATTGCCTATCCGAAGCGTGCTACCCCCGATATGCAGGCGGGCGTGGCGTTCTTCAACCGAATGCGCGACCTGACGGCTACCGGCTTCTTTAGCAGCAAGATGGGCATGGCCGATATTGGCTACGTTGGCAACGCTCCCAACCGCTGGACCGGCGTGCCGCCCGAGGTACTGAAGCAGTACGGCATGGAGCAGGCATAAAAAGTAGGCCCCTAGCGGTGAGTAAAGACCGCAAATTTTTCTTTACGGCAGCGAATGGCCGTGCCCTCAAGCTGCGCAGCGTGCTGGGCGAATAAGAGCTGTTTCTACAGGCGTAGTAGTGCCCTCACTAGTGTTACTTGAGCCTAGTGCGCAAGTAAAATTGTCGGCTTCCATCTAACCAAGCCATTCTCAGCTAGAGGCTGCCTATTGAGGCGAAGTCTGCCTTTGCGTTAGCTTCTAGACGTCTCCGTTGTTGGCTACCTACCCCACCTAGCGCGGGATAGGTAGCCAACACTAATTTTAGGGCCTGCTTATTTTGGCTGCTCCTTTCCCATCCCTGGTGCCTTATGCGTTTTTCTCACTATTGCGGGCTGCTGCTGGCAGGCCTGCTCGCCGGCTGTTCGCGCTCCCAATCTGCTCAGTCCCTACCCCCGCGCGAGCGGCCGGCCGTGTTGGTTTTCTATAAAACTCAGGGCTTCCACCACGCTTCTATTCCTGCTGGCTTAGCTGCTCTGCAGCAATTGGGCCGTGAGAAAAACTGGCGCGTGGACACCAGCCAGCAGTCCACACGCTTCGTGGCCGACACCCTGCGCCGCTATGCCGCCGTCGTCTTCCTCAACACCACTGGCGACGTGCTCGACTCTACTCAGCAGGTGGCTTTTGAGCACTATATCGGGCAGGGCCACGGATTTGTGGGTGTGCACGCGGCAACCGATACGGAGTACCACTGGCCCTGGTACGGGGGATTGGTAGGGGCGTACTTCCAAAATCATCCTCAGGTGCAGCCCGCCACTGTGGTCGTAGTCGATGCAAAGCATCCTGCGACTAGTTTCCTGCCCAAGCGGTGGCAGCGAACGGACGAGTGGTACAATTTCCGCAATTTGGCGCCGGACTTGCGGATCCTAGCTACGGTCGACGAAACCTCTTACAAGGGGGGGCTGAATGGCCAGCAGCACCCCTTTGCCTGGTGTCACACGTACGGTGGAGGACGGGCTTTTTACACGGCGGGTGGCCATTTGAGCGAAAACTACGCTGACCCGTTATTCATGCGCCATCTGCTGGGCGGCTTGCAGTACGCAATGGGCCAGTGAGTGCCTGGAGTGCCTCGCCAGCGGGTGGTATCCGACAAGTGCCCGGTTTTCTCTTCTTGTGTATAGGAGAAGGTTACAACGAGATGCATCTTGCTGGGCCCCCTCCCCTACCCCAGTTTAGAAATCTAAGTTTTCATTTTGGCTGAGTCAAGAGATGGGGTCAGTAAGTACGAGTCTCTTGTTGGTAGGCTATACTCACTGACCGGTGCATCACATTTTAAGTCGAGCCTGTGGCCGTTCGTAAGCAGGCCTACCCCCAGGTGAAACCATAAGATTCTCTTGTGGCAAGGGAGCAAAGAATGCGTCACCTAGATGCCTGCCTGCGCTTACTCTCGCTGCTAATTAGGATGCGAAAAGATGGTTTTGGTTACCCCTTGCTACCCGATGGCTGTACTAGTGCACTGTTCACTAACTCAGCTTCCCTACCCCCTTCCTGTTTTTTAGAGTTTCCCTCTACCTGATAGCTCTGCGAATCCTGTTTAGTTGGTCGATATTCTATGTAGCAGCGCCGCTAGCTGCCGCCTGAGTGTATTCATTCGAGGTCTTGGCCTAGCGTTGGCGGAAGTTGATAAGTCACTACGGTCCTGCGCGAGTTCGATTTGTCTGGTGGATCCCTTTCGAAAGTGTGCGGTCATAATCCTTTGTTTTTAATAGTATGACCTTTTCACCTGAGGCTCCTCAGTTCCAAGCGCCGGCAGGCCTCATTGTGGGGTGGCGCGACGGGGCAGTAGTGCGCGCTACCGGCATTCGGTACGCCCGCGCCGAGCGACTTGGGTTGCCGGTGGCTGAGCCGGCCGCAACTACGCCCATCCTGGCGACAACTCCCGCGCCAGCTTGCCCCCAGGTGGCTGACCCACTGCTAGACCAGGTATTGGGAAAGCTATTTGCCACGCTGCGCTACACAGAGGATTGCCTGCGACTTTCCCTTACCCTGCCGGCCGACTGGCAGCCGGGTGAGCAGTTACCCGTTTTGGTTTGGGTGCACGGTGGCTCTTACGTGACTGGGGCCGGTGACTTGCCACTTTATGATCCGGCTACGTTGGTTCAGGAGCAGCGTGTTGTATTCGTAGCTGTCACCTACCGATTGGGGCTATTGGGTTTTCTGGGCACCGAAGGTGGCTCTCCACCCAACCTGGGGCTACTAGACGTGCTAGCGGCCCTACGCTGGGTTCAGTACAACGTGGCTGCCTTCGGCGGTGACCCACGCTGCGTCACGTTACTAGGGCACTCTTCTGGCGCGGATGCTATTGCGCAGCTCTTGCTAGTCTCTGGCAGTACCAGCTTGTTTCGACGCGTTATCCTGCACAGTGCGCCATTGGGTCTCACACGCCACCGCCAGGCCATGATCCGGGCCATGCGTCGGGCGGCCGGGTCGCTGCGGCCCACCGACGCCCTCAGCAACGTGCTGGCACGCGAACAGAATGTGGTAAAGGCAGCCCAGGGCTTTGGGCTGAAAAGTGCCATGCCATTTGGTCCGCAGTACGGGGCCCTACCCCTACCCCCCGAAGCGACTATCGAACGGGGCTGGACTGCCGTAGCTCCCCACGTAGATGTGCTCATTGGAGCCACAGCAGAGGAAACCAGGTTCTTTGCCGTCATCGACCCTACCTTCAGGAGGCTGGCTCGCCTGCCTCTACTCGGGCGGGGGCTTTCTCGGCTACTGATATGGATTAGTTCATACCTTATCTACCAAGGGCCTGCCCGGACCTTCGCTCGGCGACATGCCCGAGGAGGCGGTCGCGCCTACGAGTTTCGGATACACTACCAAGCGCCCGGTAGCCCCTTTGGCGCGGCACACGTCGTAGACTTACCGCTGTTACTAGGAACGCCGACTAGCTGGGCAACTACGCCATTACTTGGGCAGGCCACTTGGGAACAGGTGAATCAGGCGGGTCGGCAGGTGCGTCAGTTGTGGGCTGATTTTGCTCGAACTGGCTCTTTATTGACCCCGGTAATTATTCCTGGTGTGCTATGTATTAAGCAAGCTTGATGCAGTTTATACTACAGTAGCTCCCGCCGATAGGCGTAAGTGGATTAACGGGATGCGACGCTTATAATAAGTTGAATAAACCTATAAGTCAGATAATTTCAATAAGCAGACTTTCAGAAGAGGCCACAGAATCATCTAGGTTAGCTAACAGTATATTCTGTTGGTTCGTCAAGGTAGTTAGCCATACTGTATGGGAGTAAAGGTGGCAGCTGTACGTTGCTGCATAAAGTAGCACTTTGAATACGGAGCTGGAGGCTTATTAAAATTACTTGACTTATTCAACTTACTGGATAAGTTAAGCTGTCTTCATTTACTCGATTTCTTACCTGACTAAGCAACTATTAATTCAGCACATAGAATTGAAACTAAGTTGTCATAATAAGTCCAGTAAGTTTTAATTATCAAGCTTATATATTATTTATTCAAGCAGTAGTTGGGGTTAGTTAATCAAGACGTATTAGTCTTCAGGCAATGCATTGTTACTCGTACTGCCACTTTTAAGCTATGTCGGCTATTCTGTAGCACAGCTGAAGTTGGTCAGCAACTTCTTTTGTCAAATAGCAAGCTGGCTAAAAATTCAATTCAGCAATTGGACACCTGCTACAGTCCATACTTGCTTAGACAAGGGGTGTACTGACCACTTCAAACAAGGCTATACATGTCTACTAGATAAGGTGTGTTTGTCAAGTTTATTTAACTTATTGAGTAAGTTAAATAAACTTGACAAACACAATAAATTTTAATTACTTTAATTAAAAATTTGGTTATCAGGATAATAAGAAACTAGCAGAAAGCTTAGATTACCCAATAACTTTAGCTTATTGAGTAATCTAGGTAAGCTAATGGCCAAGTCATTCCTATCATTGTGGACTATTAATCAATTGCCCAGCCATGAAGATTATTACATTCGCTAATCACAAGGGGGGAGTTGGTAAGACTACTTCCACCCTAAATGTGGCACAAACGCTCGTGCGTGATGGTCATAGAGTCCTGTTGGTAGATTGCGATGCTCAGGGCAATCTCACGCAGTCACTTCGTTTACCAGCCACGTATCCTGATTTAGGACTGGTGTTAAGCAAGAAGGCTTCGCTGACGGAAGTAGTGTTACCACTCAATGACAAGCTAAGCTTGGTAGCCGCGACAGCGGAGCTAGATTTTCTGGAGAAAGTATTAGCCCAGCAGTTCGGTTACGAGCACATCCTACGTACTGGACTTGAGCCGTTGCACAGCCAGTTCGATTACTGCTTGCTTGATACACCGCCCCGACTCTCTGCCCTAACCTACGCCGCATTAGTTGCCAGTGACCGGGTATTCATTCCGTGTCAGCCTGAATTCTACGGATACACTGGCTTGACTAACCTACTCGAAGCTTGCGCGCGCGTCAGCGAACACTTTAATCCGCAGTTGCGAGTGGGTGGGTTATTCTTTACTAAATACTCGTCCAAGTATCGCCGGCGGCTCCACCACGAGATTGTAGAGTTGATTGGGGAGCGCTATGCCTCAGAACAGCTAGTACTTGATACTACTATCCGAGAGAATGTTTCCCTAGCTGAGGCACAAATTCAGCAAGAAAGCATTTACCACTGGGCCCCGACTAGTAATGGGGCCCGCGATTACGAAGCCCTCACCCGCGAAATTCTTGCCCGTCTATGAACAGCAAACCCAAGCGTCCATCGTTGACTGCCCTGCTGCGTGAGCAGCCATCTACTCCTTCGCTGTCGCCCGAGGAGCAACAGCGGATACAGGCTGAGAACGACCAGAAGCTGTACGGCACTCGCTTGCCAATTGTGGCAGCGTCCCCCACCATTGTCCCAGTTGTCGCTCCAACTGCTAATAGTGGGGTAGGAGAGGGCATTGTAGGGGACCGGTGGATTCCCTTTGGTACTTACTTGCACGACCAGGTATATCTGACACTTAAACAAGCTGAATTCTGGGAGCCAGGCTTCGAGATTCGTAAGTTCGTAAATAAAGTACTGACTGCCGCATTAGCCGAATTACCTAATTCGCAGCAATCGTTACCTGAGGAGCAATTAGCAGCCGTTATAAAGAAAATAAATCGCACAAAAGCCTGAAAATCAAAGTATAAAATAGCACAAAGCGCAACTTTTTTTATCTGGCTTTGTGCTATTTTATACTTTAAATGCTAACTCAGTTGCAACAAAAAAGACGTTCCTTTAAAAGCTAGCTTTTTCTTATTATTACTACTATTATAATAGTATTACAGGTGCCATAACTAATTGTCTATAAATAATTTGTAACGCTCTGGTGCAACAGAATAGACGTCAGGGTGCAACAAAAAAGACGTCAGGGTGCAACAAAAAAGACGTCAGGGTGCAACAGAATAGACGTTGTGCTGACAATAGGCTGCAACAAAAAAGACGTGGGTGCAACAAAAAAGACGTTCACTATGGAAGAGCCCGATAAAATTGTCGCTCAGCACAATGCCCTTATTAATGCGCGCTTTAGCTTCTTGCCTTTGCAGATGCGTCTGTTTTTGGCACTACTGGCTCGTATTGAGTTCGAGGATGCAGACTTCAAAGAGCATTTCGTGCCAGTCAGCGAGTTAGTATTTGACCGACGCGGAGGGTCCGCCTATGAGCAGGTGGATGAGATGTGCGAGAAACTGACACAATTCACCCTATATATCGAGGACTTAGAAGAAGGCACCAGACGTAGACGTAAAAAACCCAACTATCAGTATCTCCCCCTCATGTCAAAGGCGGAATACCGAGGTGATTTAGGCGGCGTATTGGCTATATTCAATCCGCTGATTATGCCCTACTTACTCCAACTACGGCAGAGTGGCAATTTTACAACAGCGGCATTGGCACAGCTACGTAAGCTTAAGAGCCCTTATTCCCTACGCATTTATTGGTTGCTAAAAGAGTACGCTGATTTTGGTCGCCGCACCATGAGTGTTGATCAACTACGCTTCGTACTCAACATAGCTGAACATGAGTATCCACGATTCAGCTCGCTTAAGGCACGAGTACTTGACAAAGCGCAGGATGAATTAGCTGATACGGACTTACCCTTTACGTTCGAATTAGAACGGCAGAGTCAAGTAGTAAAGCGTATCAAATTCCTATTACACTTAAGCGAGGGTGCAACAAAAAAGACGTTGACCGCCGAAGCTAGTGCTCCTGATGATAGCAGTACTTCCGAGAGTAAGGCGACTGACTGGGCTGCCTCACTTCAACAGGTAGGAGTAAGTAAACGCAGCATAACCCAGATTGCTCGGCAGCTAGAAACTGGAGAATACGACTTAGGATACGTAGACTTTGTATTAGCTCGAATTCAGCGGCAGCACAGTCTAGGAAAGGTTAAGAAACTAGCCGGCGCTATTTATAAAGCACTAATAGAAAAGTACCTGCTCGAGGAATATCTAGAAGGCCAGCGACAAGCTGAACCCAAGAAAAAGCTTCTTTCGACAAACCCAATTGTAGAATCAGAAATCGCTTTTCGTATGAGTGAGGTACGCGAAATCTATGATAATCCGGGCCCTTTTCTAAAAAATAAACGTCAGGGAGAAACCTTCGAGCAACACGTCGAACAGGTCTATCTAGCCGATGGATTTCTTGTCGAACTACGGGCGAACGAGGAATGGTTAATCAAATATTAGGTCAAGTAACTTATTTTAATTACTAAGCTTTCTTGACTTATTGAACTTATTGCTAGTGTCAATTGAGAGACTACCTTGGTAAAGAGTTGCGGACTACTGACTCTTCAGCAATACTAGCGTTGTGCGGTTAACACCTAGATCCACTGCTACGCTTAAGGTGCTCTGCAAGCGATAACCTCGCTGGTATAGGTTAGCAACAGCTTGTAATAGCCCTGCCTAGGGTCATCTAAGCGCTTACCCGTACTGCCGCTATCAAATTTCCACTGCTCGCTTTTTCCCTCTGACTGGGTTAAGCTCACATAGACCGTACCGGGATATTCTGTGATTCGCACTACAGCTACTTGCGAGCTAGATGCCTGTGCTCGTGCCAGAGATGAATCTAAGCCAACTAGGGAGGCTCCTAAAAAGAAAGGTTTTTTTCATAGTCACGAAGGTATTGGCTGCGCATCGGACCCGATATTGATACTAGCTAGGACAATAACAGCACAAGCAGGCCAGCTAGTGACTTCAGGTAGTCAGCTCTGATGTAGAAATCTAGTGCCCATTAGCTCCCAACCGAACTGCTCATGTGCGGCGAATGTCATCTCAAAATGAATAATCAAGTGCTGCCTACTGTAGCAGTACTCAATCACCTCACGCAGCAGCGGGCAGGCCCAACCCATGATACCAAGCTGGATTTACGAACGCCTTCACCAATTAGCTGACCCCCGCCTGCGCTTTCATGCCGAGCTACACGAGTATTATCTCGATCAACGGCTGCTCACACCGTGGAGCCAGTGGATTAAGCAATACAAAGAAACCTTCGACGCCCAGGTCCAGGCCCCACGCACGGCTACCAAGCGAGGTCTAACTACAGAGCAGGTGCTGGCTGAATGGACGCGTAGTAATTGGATAGGTACCAAAACGCACGAATACATTGAGGCTTACTACCAAGATGCCAACGCTACGTGCGAACATGATAGAGAGGTATTGCTACGCTGCCAAAAGTTTCTAGCGCTGCATGTTGACCGGCTTCAGGACTTTCTACCAGTAGCCCAAGAGCTGCGTGTTTTTCATGAGCCCACGGGCTTGTGTGGTACGCTCGATTTTCTGGGCTGGCATGTGCCCACCCAGCAGCTCTACGTGCTCGACTGGAAAACTAATAAGGCCATCCACTCCGACCGCGATACAATCTGGCGCATGATGTGGGGTCCGTTCGATGACCTAGCTGACCACGAGCATAATATTTATTCGTTACAAATCAGCCTCTACCGCGTGCTACTCGAAGAAGCAGGCCTTCCTACCAGTGGCGGGGCCATCGTACACCTACCGCCGGGCCGCTCACCCGCCCAAGTCTATAAAGCCATCGACTACCGTAGCCGCCTTAGGGAAGTAATTTTCTAATACTGCATCCATACCCGCACCAGAGTCTCTACTTCAGCAATAGACTAGCTAATGCTAAGGTGGTCCGAGAAACCTTGATTACCTCTCTCACCCAAGAGCCAGCAGCAAGCTACTTTCTACTAGTGCCTACTCTTCGTTAATAAGCATTTGGTATGATCAGCTTTAGGGAAGCTCCTTCAGGACCAGTACTACTTCTTGTCGAGGCCCTAGGAGTTGGGCGGGCAGTGTGAGGTGCTGATTCCGGGTGGTAAAGTCGCCGAGCTTAGTGAATTGCTGGCGGCTGGGCACGAAGGTTTGCGCCCGCAGCTTTTTAGCGGTGGCAACGTTGAAAGAAACGGACGCGCTCGTAGCCGCAGGGCTATCATTGAGCAAGTAGATAAAGTACTTGTTGCCGCAGCGCATCCCAAAGCTTTGCACCACGCCGGCTTGCACTGCGAAGGGCTGAAACTGGCCCCGACCAGCGACCAGCATCTGGTCGCTAATAGTGCGCACGGCCCGGAAGTAAGGCGTCATCTGTTGGTCGTCGAAGAGCTCCCACCACCATGTCATGGGCAGCACAGGCGTAGGGCTGAACAGACCGTACCAGAGCCCGCGCCGGTAGTCGTAGTTAAAATTGGAAGCGTAGGTGGGGTTAGCGTCTTCCCACCGAAAGCCAAACTCGCCTACCACGTAAGGCTTACCGAAGTTCTGGATGTAGTCGGGGTAAATAGCTGGGATTTTCTCGGTATGCTTATAAATGTGTTTCTGGTTGAAATCGAGGTAGGGTATCGAGTTCATCCCCAAGATATCGCGGTGCGAAATACTAGTCGTGACCAGATGCTGGTAGGGGTCAATATCCTTGAGATAGCGGCTCATTTCGGCGTGCCAGAGCGTAACGGCGGCGTGCGGAATCAGTAGGCTGTCCTGCTGCGTGAACACGGCGTTATCGACCTCGTTGAAGAACTCCCAAGCGGCGATGTTGGTGCTATAGCCCCAGCGCGCCACCACATAGCGCAGCTTATTCTTGTATTTCTGCTGGGCGGCGGGCAAGGTGAAAAACTCAGTGGGCGTGCGTGCCGGGCCGCCATTGGCCTGGTTATAAGGGCTGTTGCGCCAGCCGCCCTGCTCCATCAAGTGGCCGTGCCAGTCGAGGGTGAGCATGAAATACAGCCCTAAGGAGTCGGTGAGGTGCACGAGCTCGTCCATCCGCCGGATGGCGCCAGGGTGGAAGTAATCAGTAGAATTGACATAGCGCTTGGTCGAGCTGACCTTGGGCCACTCCAGCGGCAGGTTCCAATAGCACATCCAGGTGCGGAAGAAGTTGGCGCCATTCTTCGCTAGCGTCGGCAGCAGGTAGTTGTAAGTAAACTTTTGGTTTTCAAACGAACGTGCTTCCCACGCCACATTTTCGCCAATGCCTCGAAACAGCTGCCCGTTGTCAAAACGAAAGGTGTACAAGTCGTTTTTGTGCAGAAACCCCGACTTCTGGCTCGCCCCCACCACGAAGCGCTTGGGCACCGACTCCTGAGTACTGGCCTTGCGTGTGAGGCGGAAGTGGCTGGTATAGGTGCCCGTTTGGCGGGGCGCAAAGCGCACCTTCCAGCACGAGCTGGTGCCTTCATTATGGTCAAAGTAGCCGGGTACCACTACCGGCTGGCCGTTGGGGGCTGTTAGTACGAGGTCCAGGGCTACTTCCTGCTGCTTGTAGGGCTGCTTGTATTGCTCACTGATGGCGATATTCCACTCCGTTTTGGCGTATTGGCGGGGGGTAGGGGTGGCGAGCGTGATGGCGCCAAATGGCTGCTGCGCATAGCTCGCCCTGGCCGCCAACAGCAGCCCGAGCAGGGTGGCCCATTTTTTCATGACGGTGGTATAGTTGATTTATAAGCTAGTTAGGCGTGGCGCCTTACCTTCCTACTTCTTCTCCTATCTGGAAGGGGGTAGGCCGAAGAGGGGAGGGGGAGGCACCACATCCGAACGGTATCTAGCTTACCACTTCGGCAGCTCGTCGCGCGTTAGCACCCTAGAGTCGTTGTAGAGGTGCCGGATGGCTTCGACCGAGTTTTTCTCCTGCACCAGCTCGGCCCAATCCATAAAAAACACCCAGCGTGGCTGGCTCGTCAGCAATTCGGGGGTAGGCAGCACGGCGCACTCGCCGATAGCCATCGGCTTCGGGCCCACAATGGGGCGGATGTAATCGTACCACGACTGGTCGTAGCCCTTGTCGTATACGTCAAAGGCGAACACGTCCCAGTACGTGTCGCCGGGGTTGTATTGGGCAAAATCGCGGCTCATGTCCTGCATGTCCCAGACCCAGATGAGGTTGGTGAGGCCCTTGGTCTTAGTCAAGTAGTCGTGAGTGATTTGGTAGAGGCGCGCCGTGCCCTGCGAGCCGGGGCGCCCGCCCCACCAAAACTTGCCCTGGTTCATCTCGTGCTGCGGCCGGAACAACACTTCTACCTTTTTATCTTTCAGGTACTGCAAGTATACTGCGATATCGTCCATACGCGATTTCCAGGTCTTGTTCAGCGGCGTACCGTCGGTGATGAGCTCTTGCCACTGCGCATCGGTGAGCAGCTGGTTGAGCAAGCCGGGGTCCCAGCCGCAGGGCTCGCCAGCGGCGGGCGGGCAGGCGTGCCACATGATGTTCACGGCCGCCCCCTGCCGGTACTGGTGCTCGGCCTCCTTCACCATCTTCCAACGGTAGTCGATGTTTTCTTGCTGAAACAGAAAGTCGCCGCTCCACAGCGCCGGGTACTTGCCAGTAGTGCGGTAGATGTAGTCAGTCCACTTGGTAGGCTCGGCGTTGGGCTCCTTATTGTGTTGGCCAGCCAGAGTTTTGGTACCCGCAATGCGCTGGAGATAAGGCAATACCTTGGTCGATTGGGCAAAGGCCCTAGGGGCTGCTAGCAGCGCCGCGCCCAGCAAAACCAGGAAAAAATGTCGGAACATAAGGGAAGAAAAGGGGCGACAGAGGCCCAAAAGAGAAAGCGGCTGCTGCCAGGCAATCGGCCACTTTCTCTTTTGGACAACTACACGTAAAGAATTTAACCTGCTCTTACATCAACGATTGTCATGCTCAGCATGACGACCGTAAAGAGACTTTGCTAAGCCACAAACAGGCAGGCTACTTCTGCAATTGATACCAGAAGAACTTGGCACCGCCCAGCTCCTGCTTGGCGCCACTGCCGTTCCAGTCGATATCGTAGGGCTGCACGTTGAACGAGAGTTTGAGCTGCGATTTATCGGCGTTGAATTCCAGCGGAATAGTTTTACTTTGACTGGCGCCTGGGTTGAAAGTCAGCGTATTATCAGTGAAGTCGCGCAGGAACGTGCCCGAGCTTTTGGGCAACCGGCGAAATTTGTAATTGAAGTCGCTGCTCTGGTTCAGGAAGTTGCCGTACTGCGCATCGGTGCCGGCGTTGTGGGTGAAGGTGCCCGTCAGGTTGCCGGTGGATGTCACGCCCGTCACCGCGAAGGTGATGGTATTATCTAGCTCTTTGGCGGCGTCGGGCATATTGCTCGCCGCGCTTTTGGTGCCGTTCCAGCCCCAGCTTTGACCCTCACCGATGAAGTACTGAAACATCAGGCTGCTCACCTTCCAGGTACCATCCAGGTCCGACTGGTAGTCCTTGACCTGCACTACCCAAGGCCGTGTTTCGCCCGACTCGGATGTAACCATATACACCGCCCGATTGCGGCCGGATGCGAAATTGGTGAGGCTGCCCGAGCCCGGCGATACGGTAGCCTTGTACGAAGTTTCAATGGTGGGCGTCACCTTCGAGAGGTCAGTACCTTTCACCACGTACACTGTCACTTTGCTAGTGTCAGCGGTGGTGCGCGCAATTTCGGCCACTCCAATCTGGCCTTTATCAAGGGTAAAGCCCGTGATGGCGCGCTCGTGGCTTTTGATGCCGTCAAACGGGTCTTGCTTGCAGCTGCCTAGCAGGGCCAAGCTCGCCAACGCCCCCAGGCTTAGGATAGTGATTTTCTGATTCATGGCTAGGGGGTAGGGTTAGAGCAGGGAGTTCAGGTCAACCTCGCGGCTCGGAATGGGGAAGTAGTATGCGTCGCCGGTGATGGTCTTGCCGTACTTCTGCACCAGCACCGACTCCATCTTGTGGCTGCGGCGCAGGTCGAAGAGGCGGTGGCCCTCGAAGCACAGCTCCCAGGCGCGCTCTTGTAGCACGGCGTCGAAAAAGGCCGCAGTGCTGAGGCCCGGCGTAAGGGCACCTAAGCCCGCCCGGGTCCGCACCCGGTTGATGGCCGCGTAGCCCTCGGTAGTGGGGCCGCTGGCCTCGGCCAGCAGCAGCAGCACGTCGGCGTAGCGCAGCACAGGCGTGTTGGTGCTGGTTTGCTCGCCCACCTGGCCAGGGTCGATAAACTTGCGGGTGAAGGGCCGGCTGTAATCGTTGATGCCGAGAGTGGTCGTTTTGCCGCCCACGGTTACTTGGTTGGGTATCAGGTCGGTCTTGCGCTTATCGGCTGCGTCGAAGCTGTTGTAGAGCGCCGGCTCGGTAACGAAGTGGTTGTAGCCCGACTTCAGCGCCGTGCCATCGTTGAGCGTGAATACCGCCCCGTCGATGTAAGGAATGAACATCAGCGGCAGCTTCGAAAAATTGCCCTCCGTGAGGCCGCTGCGGTCAGTGGCCACGTCAAAAATGTGCTCGGGGCCACTCTTTTTGGTCACGTCGTACACAGCCTTCAGGTCCGAGTCGAGGCCGTAGCTAGGGTTGGTCGTCACGTTGGTGGCCATGGTCTTGGCCTCGGCGTAGAGAGCGGCGGCATCGGTCACGAACTCGTAGCCCGGCACGCCGGTATTCTTACCCGAAGCCAGGGTAGCATCTACCTTAGCCAGCAGGCCCCAGGCAGCCACTTTGTTGGCGCGGCCGTCGCGGCGGGTCACGTCGGTCATGGCGATGGCCTTCTTCAAGTCATCGGTGATGAGGGCATAAATCTCCTGCATCGTGCCTTTAGCGGCGGCCGTCTGGCTGAGCGAAGTAACGGGCGTGGTGTGCAGCGGCGCAGCCCCGAACAACCGCACCACGTTGAAGTAGTGCAGTGCCCGCAAGAAGTACGCCTCGCCTACCAACTGGTCGCGGTTGGCCTGGGCCATCGCCGTGATGCTAGGCACATTGCCAATCACGGCATTGGCGCGGTTGATGCCGATGTAGGCGTAGCGCCAAGTCGTGGTCAGGTCCACATTATCGGCGCGCACGGCCAGGCGGTCAAACTCGAAGTTGCTGGCGCCGGCGTCGGGCTTAAGGGTGATGTCCTCGGTGGGCAGCTCGGTGATGGTGATGAAGCCGCGCGAGTAGTACTCGATTTCGGGCAAGATGGCGTAGGCATACACCAGCGCCGCATTGGCGTCCGATTCGGTTTTGTAGAAGTTGGTTTGCGAGATAAAGCCGTAGGGCTCCTCCTTGAGCGAGCAGCCGGTGGCGAGCCCCGTGAGGGCCACGGCCAAGCCTAGGTATTTGAGAAATTGCATAGCGCGAGGGTGGGAAAAGCCGATGGATTAGATACCGATGTTGACGCCCAGCGACAGGGCTCGCGGGCGGGGGTAGGCGCCGCCGGCCTGGCCATTGGCCTGCACTTCGGGGTCGTAGCCGGTGTGGAAGCCTGTGAGCGTGTAGAGGTTATTGCCCGAGAAGTATACCCGTAGCGTCTGCACGCCCTTGATGAGGCCCGTCTTAAAGTTGTAGCCAACCGTCACGTTTTGCACCCGCAGAAAGGAGCCGCTCGTCACGAACCAATCGGAGCCGTAGTAGGCGCGGTTCGAGTTCACGCTCGGGAAGGCGTTGGTGGGGTTGTCAGGCGTCCAGCGCTGGAGTTGGCGGCTGGGCGAGAACTTGTTGAAGTCAAACACGTCATTGCCATACACCCCGTAGAGCTGGGCCGCCAGGTCAAAACCCTTAAACCGCAGGCTGGTATTGAAGCTGTAGAGAAACTTGGGGTTGGGGTTGCCGATGATGGTGCGGTCGGCCTCTGTAATCTTGCCGTCGCCGTTCAGGTCCACGTAGCGCAGCTCGCCGGGCTTGGCCATGTCGCCAGTCAAACCTGAGGCGGTGCCTTCGGTAGCCGTATGAATCACGCCGTTGGTGCGGTAGCCGTAGAACACGTTGACGGGCTGGCCGACGATGTAGGCGTTGAGTGGCGAGCGCAGCATCTCGATGCTGGCGCCGTTCCACACAAACTGGTCGGCGCCCAGGCTCACCAGCTTGTTGCGGTTCAGGGTAAAGTTGCCGCCCACGCTCCACTGTACCGGCCCGTTGAGAATTTCGGCGTTCAGGCCCAACTCTACACCCTGGTTTTCAATCACGCCGTCGTTCACCCACACTCGGTCGTAGCCCGACGACGGCGTGATGTAGCTCTGGCGCAGCAAGTCGCGAGTGCGCTTGTAGTAATAATCGAGGCTCACCGTAAAGCGCTGGTTGGCAAAGCCTAGATCGAGACCGGCGTCGATTTGCGAAGTCGTTTCCCACTTCAAGTCGGGGTTGGGTACACCTTCCCAAATTTTGTTGTAGCCATCGTAGGCAAATACGCCGGGGCCGTAGCCGGTCTGAAAGGCGCCGCCCGTGTAGTAGCGGGCTAACCCTAGGCGATCGAGGGTCTGGTAGGGGCTAATGCCCTGATTGCCGGTGAGGCCGTAGCTCACGCGCAACTTGGCTTCCGAAATGCTCGGAATAGCTTTGATAAATTCCTCTTCTTGCATCTTCCAGGCCAGCGCGGCCGAGGGGAAGAAAGCCCACTTATTATTAGCGCCGAACTTGGACGAACCGTCGGCCCGGCCGGTGAAAGTGAACAGATAGCGGTCGCGCAGCGAGTAGTTGAGGCGACCTAGAAAGGAGTTGAGCAGCGACTTGTTGCCGCCGTTGTTGATGACCTG
>Ga0160428_1000223_pt1 | contig 70010 bp, 57 predicted proteins | sample SolpanmetagenomM_FD_108198 | JGI IMG/M metagenome (GOLD analysis project Ga0160428, IMG submission 108198) | Solar panel surface microbial communities from Lawrence Berkeley National Laboratory, California, USA - M | ecosystem: Engineered > Built environment > Solar panel > Unclassified ... | reverse complement strand
GACTACATCACTGGCCAAACCATCTTTATGGACGGTGGCATGACCCTGTATCCTGGCTTCGCCACGGGGGGGTAGGGGCAGCCCTCAAAGCCATTATGCACACACCTAGAACGTCATACTGAGCTGACCAAATTCTCCTTTGCTTTGTCGAGAGCAGCGAGTGAGAAGCTTTGGCCAGCTCAGTATGGCGTTCTATAGTTACCTATTAGAACGGAATGAACGCCGAGCAACAACGCCTACACGCAGCCAACACCAACCAGAAAGACTGGCGACACTACGGCCCCTACCTCTCTGAGCGACAGTGGGGCACGGTGCGCGAGGACTATTCGGCCGGCGGTGATGCCTGGAACTACACCAACTTCGACATGGCCCGCTCCTACGCCTACCGCTGGGGCGAGGAAGGCCTGGCCGGCTTCTGCGACACGCGCCAGCTGCTGTGCCTAAGCATCGCCCTCTGGAACGAGAAAGACCCTTTTCTAAAAGAGCAGATGTTCGGCCTGAGCGGGCCGCAGGGCAACCACGGCGAGGATGTGAAGGAGCTTTACTATTTCCTGGACGCTACCCCCACCCACTCGTACCAAAAACTGCTGTACAAGTATCCGCAGGCGGCTTTCCCGTACGAGAAGCTGGTGCAGGAAAACGCCGACCGGAGCCGCAAAGAGCCCGAGTACGAGCTGCTAGACACGGGTGTTTTTGACGAAGGCCGCTACTACGACGTGTTTGTAGAGATGGCTAAGGCCGACGCCGACGACCTGCTTTTGCAATACACCATCGTGAACCGCGGGCCCGAAGCGGCTACGCTGCACGTGCTACCGCAGCTGTGGTTTCGCAATACCTGGAGCTGGGGCAACGACGACTACCGCCCTAAGCTAACAGCCCTGGCCAACAACGCCGTGCAGGTGAGCCACCGCGAGCTAGGCGAGCTAACTTGGTACGCCGACGACCAGCCCGAGTTGTTGTTTTGTGACAACCACACCAACGTAGCGCGCATTGGCCGGCACCCCGCCGGCGAGAAGTATTACAAGGACGGCATCAATAACTACCTGGTCGAGGGCCAGGCGGCGGCCGTGAACCCCGCCCGCGCCGGTACCAAGGCCGCTGCCCACTACACGCTCACGCTGCAGCCCGGCGAAACCCGGCAGATACGCTTGCGCCTAGGCCCGGCTGGTCAAACCGCACCCTTCGTCGATTTTGAGCAAGTAGTGGCGCAGCGCCAGCAGGAGGCCGACGAGTTCTACGAAGAGTTGCAGCACGAAATAACTGGCGCCGATGCCCGCTTGGTGCAGCGCCAGGCCTACGCCGGCATGCTGTGGAGCAAGCAGTTTTACGACTACGACATTCCGAAGTGGCTGGCCGGCGACCCCGCCCTACCCCCCCCGCCAGCCGAAAGAATGAGCGGGCGCAATGCCGAGTGGAAAAGCCTGACCAACTACGACATCATCTCGATGCCCGACACCTGGGAATACCCTTGGTACGCGGCCTGGGACCTGGCTTTTCACTGCCTGCCGCTGGTGCAGCTCGACCCCGAGTTTGCCAAAAACCAGCTGCGCCTGCTGTGCTACGACTGGTACATGCACCCCAACGGCCAGTTGCCGGCCTACGAGTGGCACTTCTCCGATGTGAACCCGCCGGTGCATGCCTGGGCCACGTTCCGGGTTTTCAAGATGGACCAAAAGGCCCGCGGCGACGCCGGTGACGTGGTTTTTCTAGAAACTGTGTTTCACCGCCTGCTGCTCAATTTCACGTGGTGGGTAAACCAGAAGGACCGCGACGGGCGCAATATTTTCCAGGGCGGCTTTCTGGGGCTCGATAATATTGGGGTATTTGACCGCTCGGCGCCACTGCCCTTTGGCGGCACCCTAGAGCAGGCCGACGGTACCGCGTGGGTAGCCATGTTTGCCCTCAACATGATGCGCATCGCGCTGGAATTGAGCCAGACCAACCCGGTGTATCAGGACTTGGCTTGCAAGTTTTTCGAGCATTTTCTCTACATCGCCGAGGCCATGACTAACGTGGGTAACACCGCGCTGGACTTGTGGGACAACGAGGATGAATTTTATTACGACGCCCTCAATAAGCCCGACGGCGGCCACGAGCTGCTGAAGGTGCGCTCGATGGTGGGCCTCATTCCGCTGTTTGCGGTGGAGGTGCTCGACGAAGATTTGCTGATAGGCGCGCCCATCTTCCTAGCCCGTATGAACTGGCTACTCAACAACCGCCCGCACTTGGCCAGCCTGGTGAGCCACTGGCAGGAACCGGGCAAAGGCGCCCGCCGCCTGCTGAGCTTGCTGCGTGGCCACCGCGTCAAGCGCCTGCTGTTCAGGATGCTGGATCCCGCCGAGTTCTTTTCCGACCACGGCATCCGCAGCCTGTCGAAGGTGTATCTGGATGAGCCCTACGTGTTTGAGCAAGACGGCTCGAAGTTCACGGTCAACTACCAGCCGGCCGAATCGGAAAGCGACATGTTTGGGGGCAACTCAAACTGGCGTGGACCCATCTGGTTTCCGGTCAACTTCTTGATTGTGGAGTCGTTGCAGCGTTTTTACCACTACTATGGCGACGACTTTAAGGTGGAATGCCCCACGCACTCGGGCAACTACGTCACCATTCTGGACGTGGCCGATGAGATTTCGCAGCGCCTCAACCAACTGTTTTTGCGCGACGAGCAAACGGGCCTGCGGGCCTGCTTCGGCGACCGCGACTTGCTACAGCACGACCCGCATTTTCGTGACTACGTGCTCTTCAACGAGTATTTCAACGGCGACACGGGTGAGGGCCTCGGTGCCAGCCACCAAACCGGCTGGACGGGCCTGGTAGCCAAGCTACTGCTGCCGCGCTACGCCATCGGGGCGCACTACGAAAACCACGAGGGCTCTTAGCCCACGAAAGCCGTAGCTACCGCAGAAGCGGCCGCCAGTAAGTCATTGCTCATTAGTTATTAGACACTAAAAAAATATGCCTACCCCCGCTCCCTGGCTAGATGCCACCACTGCCATACGCGACCAAATGGTGCACTGGCCCGATAACCTCGGCGTGGCCGTGCGCCGCACCCTGAGCCAAGATCGCGGCGACGCTGCCAATGTGACCGAGCTGCACCTGAGTGCCCACACCGGCACCCACGTCGATGCCCCGCTGCACTTCACCACCGAGGCCGGCGACACTACTACCCTCGACCTAGGCCGCCTCATGGGCCCTGCCACGGTGGTGGCCATCAAAGACCCAAAAAGTATTAGCCTGGCCGAGGTGCAGCAGCTGGACATCAAGCCCAATGCGCGCTTGTTGTTTAAGACCCGTATTTCGGATAGCGAGTGGAGCACCGAGCCGTTTAAGCCCGATTTTGTGGCGCTCGATGGTGATGCGGCCCGCCACCTGCGCGATGCGGGCGTAGTGTGCGTGGGAGTCGATTACCTGTCGGTGGGCAAGGCCGATGCCCACCACGCGCTACTCGACGCCGGCATTTGCGTGATTGAGGGGCTGGCCCTACAGCATATCGCCCCGGCGACTACGAGCTGCTGTGCCTACCTCTCAAGATAGTGGGCAGCGACGGCGCTCCGGCGCGGGTGCTATTGCGGCCATTGTAAGGAGGCTGCTGCGGCTTCAGGCAATCAGCACGTGCCTTGCCTAAGTTGCCATTTTTCCGCTTCCCCCATGTCTGCTGCCATTCCTGCCACGCCCGGCGCGCTGAGCGCCTTTTTCCAGCTGCACGATGCCGGGCGTGTGCCCGCACTGCTACCCATTCGCTACCAGCGAATGCAGGCCGACGCGCTGGCATTTTTTCGGGGCAGCGCGCCGCTCTACTACGCGCGCTTTGCGGGCGCGCCGGCTTTGGCCGAAGGTCCGGTAGGCTGGCTTTGCGGCGATGTGCACGTCGAGAATTTTGGCTCGTACCGGGCCGATAATCGCTTGGTTTACTTCGACCTGAACGACTTCGACGAGGCCATTCTGGGCCCCTTGCGCTGGGATTTGGGGCGCCTGCTGGTGAGCGTGCGGCTAGCCGCTGCGCGCTTTGGCTTACCCGCCGCCGCCCAGCACGCGCAGGCTGAGGTGGTGCTGGCTGCCTACGCCGCGGCGCTGGCCACCGGCAAGGCCTATATGCTGGAGCGGGCTACGGCGCGGGGCCTAGTGCGGCAGCTGCTCAAAAACGTGCAGCACCGTGGCCAGCGCGAACTGCTGGCCGGCCGCATCAGCCAGCGTGGCGGTTGGCATTTTCGCACCCAAAAAACGCCTGGCCTGCGCGCCCTACCCCCCGGTGAAGCACTAGCCGTGCTACGCGCCGTCGAAAACTGGCGGCTGGCCCAGTCTAGCCCGCCGTGCGGCCCGTTGCTCGACGTGGCCGGGCGCATTGCCGGGGTAGGCAGCCTGGGTGTGCCGCGCTATGCGTTGCTAGCCAAAAGCCGCCGCCCCGGCAAGCTGCCGCGCCTGCTCGATTTGAAGCTGACGCTGCCAGCTGCGGCCGCGCCGTTTGCCCCGGTGCCGCAGCCCGTGTGGCCCACCGAGGCAGCCCGCGTGGTGGGTGCGCAGGGGTTTTTGCAGGCGGTGTGCCCGGCGCTGCTGCAGCCCCTGGACCTGGGCGGGCGGCCCTTTGTGCTGCGGGCGTTGCAGCCGGTAGCCGATAAGCTGGATTTTGAAAATTTCACTCAAAATGTGGCGGGCTTTCAGGCGGCGCTGCCCGATTTTGGCCACCTGCTGGCCTGGGCGCACCTGCGGGCGGCGGGCCACCGCGGCGGCGCCGGCCCCGATGCGCTGCGGGCGTTCGGCCTCGAAGTAGCCAGCTGGCAAACCGACGTGCTGGACTTTGCTGCCCAAGCGCAGTCTGTAATAGAGGCTGACTATGCGGCTTTCGCGCTGGCTTGTAGCGAAGGGGCGTTGCCAACAGTCAAGCGTTAGCTAGCGGGGCTGGCTAATTTTTGCTCTTTAGACCTAGCTGTCTAGTTGCCCAAGTATCTAATAGATAAGAAAGTAATCGCTTGAAAAGCACCGCTTGAGTAGCGGCAGCCACTCGCCTGCCAACCACTGGCCCCTGGCCCCCGTTACGTGCAGCTATGAACCAACCAATCATCATCCTGATGGGCGTTTCGGGCAGCGGCAAAACGACCGTGAGCGAATTGCTTTCCAAAAAAATCAACGTTCCTTTCTACGACGGCGACGATTTTCACCCGGCCGCCAACGTGGCCAAGATGGCCGCGGGCACGCCCCTCACCGATGCCGACCGCGCTGGCTGGCTAGCCGACCTAGCCGGGCACATTGGCCAGTGGGAGCAGGACAAAGGCGCCATCTTGGCCTGCTCGGCCCTCAAGGAAAGCTACCGCGCCACCCTGCAAAGCGGCGCGCAAGCCCCGCTGCATTGGGTGTTCTTGACCGGCGACCCCGCGCTGCTGCTCCAACGCATGAGCTCTCGCCAAGGTAGCTATATGAAAGCTAATATGCTCGACTCGCAGCTACAAACCCTCGAGGTGCCCACCTATGGCCTGCGCCTCGACGTGGCCAACCCGCCTCAGCAACTGGTAGACGAGATTGTGGCTTCCCTACCCCTGCCAAAGCCGGCAGGTTAGCCAGAATGTTTTTTAGCCAAGAAATAGGGGTAGGGGCTAGGTTTCTTGCCTACCAAAAGGTGCGGCTCACGGCCAACGTGCCGTAAAAAAATGCCGTGCTGCTGCCGCCCACCGGTACGTGTAGCGGCACTAGGTAGCTGGGAGTGGCCGCCACGTTAAAACGCCCGGCTGAGAACGTGACTGGCACCGATAGTGTGTAGCCCAGTGTGCTAAAAGCCGGCGTAGCGGGCTCCGAAAATACGGTAGTAGTGCCGCGTTTGGTAGTTTTGACGCGGGCGGTTTTGCCCAGCGAAGCGGCGTAGAAGTGCTGGCTGCCAGCGCTCAGCTCCACGGTGGGCTCGATGCTTAGAGTGTCGTGGGCCAGCACCGGCAGTTGAAAGCGGTGGCCCACGTCGAGGGTGAGCACCACATCGTGGGTGCTGCCCACAAATACGTCGGCGCTAAGGCTAGCTGTTACCAGCCCAAAAAATTGCGTGAGGCTGGCGCTGAAGTCGTTGCGCAGGCTCGTTTGCACCAGCGCACTTTCGCCGTACACGAATAGGCGCGTGTACTGCACCGTTCAGTAGGTGTCCGAATTAGTAACTGATTGCCAGCCTGCCATCAGTTCGCCGTAGTTAATGAACGGCTCTTGTAGATGAGTGTAGGCGTAGGAATGGTTGAGGTACAGCGAGCCGATAAATCCCTGGGGCGCCTGGTAAGTGAGTGTGGTACCGAGGTAGCCGCGGTCGTCGGTGGCCGCGGGGGCGCGCTGCAAGTAAGTGGTGCGGCTGGCGGTACTTAGGCCCACCGTGAGGCGGGGTAGGGGCACGGTGGCCAGCGAGTCGGGGGGTAGGGGCGCGGGGGTAGCTTCAGCCTGTTGCCTAGCCAAGAGCAGCACAGCGGCGAGCGGCCAAAACCCGAAGAAACAGCACATGCAGAGCGGCGGGGAAGGGAAAAACAAAAGTGGGGAGCGGTACTAAACGAGTCAAAAGTGAGCGAATTCACACAAACCTTCCCAAAAAGGACTGATGTTTGTGACCAGCTTAAAGCCGCCAGCCAGACTGGCGCCGTCGAGGATAGTTTAGCGTTGTTGAAAAAAATACTCGTTTTTTGCGCTGGCTTGCCCCATTCCAGGGCCAGCCAGACTTTTGTGCCCCATGAAACTATTATTCTGGCGTAGTGCGCTGGCGGGCCTAGTGCTGTGGCTAGGCAGCCTGACCCCCGCTCGCGCCCAGGGCTCGGCCCCTACCGCCCCGCTGCTGCGCAGCCTCTCGCTCACCCTCGACACGGTGCGCTACAGCCTGGGAGACAATATGCTGACCGTGGCCGGCGAGCCCCGGCTCTACTTCTACTACCACAACGACGACCAGGTAGCCGAGCTGCGCCTTGTGCCCAGCCGGGCGGGGGGTAGGGCGCCGCGCCTGCTGCCCTCGCCCGATTTTGTGCTGCAAGACTCGCTCATTGCCGGGCCGGGCGGCGAGTACCGCGGCATGTTGCACTTTCGTAACCTCACGGGCACGCCCTTCGTGCGGCTGGCGTTTGCGCCGCCTGCCGACTCGGCTGGGCAGCCCGCGCGGGCCCAGCAAATTGTGAGTTTGCTTCCCCTCACCCGTACTACGCTCGACGTGCGCCTCACCAGCCCTGAGCTGTTTATTGGCGAAGAAAAAGTGCTGGAGTTGAGCACGAATAACCTGGCCAACGTGCGCGTGCCCAACGAGTGGACCAAAAACCAGGATATCGACTATAAGCTGACGCGCGAGAAAAATGGCTTGTTTCTGCACCTCGTGCCCAATACCCTGGGGTCGCACACAATGCAGGTGCGCGCCCAAACCGAGCGGCCGCACCTCGATGGGGCTGGCCGCCTCAGCTACCAGTTGCTGCCGCTGCGCCTCGACTTCGTGGTGCGGGCCAGCCGACTGCGCTTCCTCACCGCCGACCGCAAAGACATTACCTACGACGAGAACGGACGCACGGCGGGCACCGAACTGGTGCTCGACGATGGCCACAACTTCGACCTACGCCACACCTACCGCATCGAGGGCCAGCAGGAGGCCGGCGGTGGGCTCATTGCCGAGCTTTTTACCCGCAGCTACTTGTCTAACGACCGGGTGCTGTGCCAGTTGCGCGTGTACAACACCCACCTCCAGGCCGATGGCTACCTCTACATCAAAGACGGTGACCTGGCCAAGTACATCACCAACTTCGACATTACACCCCGGCCGCGCATTGCCGCGCTCAGCGTGCTGCACCGCGGCGGCGACTGGAGCCCGAACAACACCATCAACCCCGGCGAAACGGTGGATGTGCGCCTCGAAGGCGAGTCATTGCTCAAGGGCCGCTACCACTTCGATGGTGCCAACATCATCCCGTCCGACTCGTCCACGCGCTCCGAAAAGGTCGTAATTTTTCGGGTGCAGGTGCCGTTGAGCAGCGTGCGCAAGCGCATCGTGGTGTTTGATGGCAACTCGCCCACCGACTTTGGCTTGAATGTGAAGGAAGCTCAGCGGCCCCACCCGCTCAACTTTGTGCAGGTGAACTACGGCAACGGCCCGCACCCCATCAACCAGCTCAACGGCCCCATTCTCTACGACAAGACGATTTCGGACGTCGTATTCAGCTTCAATAACAACGCCATTGATGAGAGCGGCAACCTCTACGGCCGCCAGTACCTGACCCTGGACGTGCGCACCGTGGACGACAAAGGCAACCTCATCGACCAGCGCACCGTGGACCAACTCGTGGTGTGCCCCGGCGAGGCGTCGCCGCGCTACGCCTACTACCAGGGCAACGATTGCCAGGTCGGTAATTTCAGCCTCAACAGTATCCTGGGCCGCAAAACCTACGACCTCGATGCCTGGTACCGCATCATCATCACCGTGCGCGACGATGCCAAGCAGTACAGCAGCAAGGGCTACTCGCAGCAGATTGAGCTGGTGCTGCGCCGCCACCTCAACCTCGATTTCAGCGTCAGCTTTCCGGCGGGCTTGCTCACCAAGTACGCCGGCCAGTCGAGCTACACCAGTTTTGGCGGCATTAGCCTGGCCACGCTGGCGCAGCTTAGCTTCTACGCCCCCGACCGCATCAACCGGCTGCGGCCCTACCGTATTGGCGCCGGCTTTGTGGCCCTCAACGCCTTCAACCTGACCAATGATGCTGGTGTGCAGCGTGACTTAGGCATTGTAGTTATTGGCTCGGTAGTGCCAGTACGCACCGGTGCGCGGCTCACGTTTCCCCTGTATTTGGGGGGCGGCTACTTGCTCACGCAACGATTGCCTTTTCTGCTCTTTGGGCCGGGTATCGGCGTTACGCTGTAGGAAAGGGGGTAGGGCCGGGCGTGCCCTACCCCCTTACTGAATCTCAACTTTCGTAACCTGTGAAAACCCACTGCCTTGCAGCTGGAGGTAGTAGAGGCCGGCCACTAGCCCGCCGCGCTGCCACTGGAGCCGGTGCTGGCCCGCCACGGCCAGCCCCTGCCGCAGCGTGGCCACCACTTGCCCCAGCGAGTTGAGCACCCGCAATTGCACCACGGCCGCCGCCGGCAGCGTAAACTCGACCAGCGTCTCATCTTGAAACGGATTGGGACTTACCGGGTACAGCAGGGGGGTAGGGCTCACCTTTTGATGCAGCACGTAGGTGTCAATCAGCGTTTGCTTGCGCGTAAAAAACTGCATGGTGAGGCTGTCGGGGCTGGCCGTGAGCAGCATAGCACCATAGTCGCCGCTGTAAAACTTCTGGCTCGGCCCGATCAGTGGCTTCGTGCCCTTGTAGATGCTGCGGCCGCCCAGTCCGTTCACCACGTAGGGTAGGCCATCTACCAGCAGGCGCTCGTAGTCGTGGTCGTGGCCCGCCAGCACCACCGAGGCGCCCCACTCCCGAAAGGGCCACTGCATTACGGCAGTGTTGCCGTGGTAGCCCGACGAGTAGGGCGCGTGGTGCAGGTACACCACCTTCCAGCGGGCGGTGGAGGCCGCTAGCGCCGCCCGCAGCCACTGCGCCTGCTTCGAGGTGGCGCTCACGCCATCGGGCTCAGCTTCGTCACTATTCAGGGCAAACAGGTGCACGTCGCCGCGCACAAACTCGTAGTAGCGGCCGTTGCCGGGCAGCGTAAAGTAGTCACGGTACGCCTCGCCGTTGCGTGTATAGTAATCGTGGTTGCCTAGTGACGGGAAAAACCGGGCACTGAACGTGTGTGGTCCGTAGCGGCCCTTGTAATTGTAGATGTACTCGTGAAAATACTGGCCAATGTTCTGGTCAATCGTCGTGGAGTCGCCTACATCGTAGTTATTGTCGCCCAGCGTAACAATAAAATCGGGGTTCCAGCTTTTCATTAAGGCCGCCACGTCGCGCTCGGCTGGCCCCGCAAACCCGTAATCGCCGATAGCAGCAAACCGCTGAGCAGCAGCAGTACTAGTAAGCGCACATAGCCAAAGAAGCCCTAGCAGCCCTCGAATAAATGAGTAAAAAGATGATAGCATAGGCACGGATAAAAGAGCAGCAGCTGAATGTGAGTAAAATATGAAGAAATGTTGTAGGCCTTACGATCCTTCGAAGCTACGAGCCAGAGCACATTTTAAAAAGCCGCTGGATGCGCTACGTATAAATTAATTTTTTGGATGGTATCCTATTGATATCCAAAATGTTTTTGGGCCTGATTAATCGATTTTGAAATATGTGAAGAGCTGATAAATAATTTTAGTACAAATATTGCAGAAGTGCCAGAGTCTAGATACTTACTCAAATACCTGTTCATCTGCTTTGTATGAAACAAATTTTTACCCAATCCTTTTCTAAGAAAGCCGTTTTCGTGCTATCCTGTTTATTCGCTGTTTCCAAAGCGAGTGCACAAGGAATAGTCACAATTAAACCAGAATTTTTTCATGTGGATGCAAGCAAGGGGCTCATCCTCATCAACACGCCCAGCCCGCAGCTACTCACCCAAAATGAGGCTCTAAAAGTACTGGTATCGGGGGCACACCAGTATACCCTGGCCGAGCCGGTGGTGAGCGTCGATACTCGCCAGGCCTACCGGGTAACGGAAGGGAGCAGCACCTATACCGCGTACTTCACCCAGATTCCAGTGCTGCAGATTTCGACGAGGCACCAGATTGTGGATACGCCGAGCCGATACGCCAACTTCAGCCTAACTGACGCCAAAGGCACGACCGTGCAGGCGGCCATGGGCATTGAAATACGCGGCGGCTTTTCGCAGAGCTACCCCAAAAAGTCGTACGAGCTTACCCTCTGGACCGATACCGTGGGCACCAGTGGCCGCGATATGGCGCTGCTCGGTATGCGCACCGACAACAAGTGGAACCTGCAGGCACTCTACAACGACCCGTTGCGCGCACGCATTAAAGCAGCCAATGAGCTGTGGCAGGATATGAACCAAGTGTATTACAAAGACATGGAGCCGAGCGCTAAGAGCGGTATTTCGCTGGTGTACACAGAGGTGTTTCTCAACGACAAGTACCAGGGTATTTATGCACTGACGGAGCGGGTAGACCGCAAGCAACTGAAGCTCAAGAAGTACACGACCAAAATAATGGGTGAGCTGTACAAGGGTGTAGATTGGGGTATGGGCGCCACCACGCTCAGTGCCGTATCTGGCTTCAACAACAGTAGCACTATTTGGGATGGCTTTGAGTACAAGGAGCCTTCGGAGCAAACCGAGTGGCAGACGCTGCACGACTTCGTCGATTTCGTGGTCAACAGCTCCGATGCCACATTCTATAGCCAATACAAAACGCGCTTTAAGCTCGAGAATGCGGTCGATTACTTCATCTTCCTGAATCTGATGCGCGCCACGGACAATACGGGCAAGAACATCTACATAGCCAAGTACAAGCCCAATGAGCCGTACTTCTACGTGCCCTGGGACCTGGACGGCGTGCTGGGCAACGACTGGGCGGGCCAGCACAATACTACTACCAACGACATCCTGACCAACGGCCTGTACAAGCGCCTAATGAAAGACACTCCGGATTCCGAGTTTCGCGGGGCGCTGGCAGCCCGCTGGTCGGCGTTGCGGGCCACGGTGCTCACCAAGGAAGCCATCTTGACTAAGCTAAAAACCAACAACGACTATCTACTGGCCAACAATATCTACGAGCGCGAGCACCTGGCCTGGCCGGCCTACCGGTACAATCCGGCCGAAGAAACCTATCCCGCCACTTGGCTAACCAGCCGCCTAGCTTACCTCGACGCAGTCTTCAAGCCAACCACCAATGCCGTGCTGGGCACCCAGGGTCCTGCCCAGACGGTAGCCCTACAGCTCTACCCCAACCCCGCAAGCGGCAGCCTAAGCGTAGAATTCGGGACGGGCCCGTACCAGCTTTCTGTGCAGAATATGAACGGTAAAACCTTGTTGCAAACCAGCATAGCTAGCGGCCGCAGCCAGGTGGCCATTCAGTCGCTGCCCGCCGGCATGTACATGGTGCGCGTAAAGAGCGCGACCAGCACGGCGGTGCAAAAGTTGGTGGTGAACTAGCTAGCTAAACCAGGCAGTAGCCCAAAAAAGATTAGTGCTCAGCCGGGGGGTAGGCCTACCCCCCGGCTGAGCACCAATCTTTTTTGGGGCGAGTAAGCTTACCAGCGCCAGCCTACCAGCGCGCCGGCGTAGTAGTTGCGGCCCGGCGCGGGCTGGAAGTAGCGCGCCCCAAAGGCATTGAGGTCGTTGCCCAGGCTATAGCGCCGGTCGCCGGCGTTCTCTACCCCCCCGTACACATCCAGGTTTAAGCGGCCGGCCAGCGTGCGCCGCCAGCCAGCGCGGCTACCAAAAACCCAGTAGCCGGCGGCGTAGTCAGTATTGGCATCGTTGAGAGGCAAGGTAGACTGGTGGCTGGCGGTAGGGCTGAGGTAGAAGCCCAGCACCTGGCTGAAATCGAGGCCTGCGCTGAGCGTGTGCGGCGCGGTGCCCGTGAGCTGATTGCCGCCGTACTGCTGCCCCGTGGCCGACTCGTAGCTGCCAAAGCGAAAGCGGTTGTAGGCATAGCTGCCCCAGGCGCGCAGGCCCGCCGCCGGGCTAGCTGCCTCGGCTGGCGCGGCTGGCTGCCATAGCCAGCCGCTGGCCGCCACCTCAGCGCCGCGCTGGTGGGTGTCGCCGGTATTGGCAAAGAGCTGGATGCCCTGCGCATTGGAGCGCGAAACAATGGTGTTTTTCAATTCAAAATCAAACAGCGCCACGTCGAACACCAGCCGGCCGCCTAGCAGCGTGCCGCGGCTGCCCACTTCGTAGCTGGTGCCGCGCTCGGCCTGCAAATCGCGGCTGATGGTGCCATCGGAGGGCCGTAGCTCGGCCTCGGTGGGCGGCGAAAAGCCAGTGCTTACACTAGCGTAAGCTGAAATCTGGGGCGTTATTTCCTTGAGTAAGGCTAGCCGCGGCGATATCTGGGGCTGAAAATCGCGCGCCACGCCGTAGCCCGTGGGGTTAGCAGCGGCCGATGAGATGCGGGCAATCTGGTAGCGCAGGCGGTTGTAGCTGGCCCCGGCCGTAAGCAAAAAGCCGGCTGGCAACTCGTAGTCAGCCTGCGCAAATACGAACCCGGTGCGGGTCGTTATCTCGTCGTCGTAGCGCAGCGTAGTGGGCGCCCCCCCCACGTTGAGGTAGCTGCGCGAATCGGTAAACGACGCCTGAAACTCGCCGCCGCCCTGCACCCGCAGCGTGCGCCCGGCCAGCAACCCCCGGTAGTTGAGCGCCACGCGCCCGCCGCCGCCCAGAATGGCATCGCGCTCCCAGTCAACCAAATAAGGCGTTTGAACATTGGTGCTGCGGCCGTAAAGCGTAGCCACCGTGCGCCATTTATCCGAAAACCGGTACTCGTGCGTGAGCCCCAGCAAACCAGTTTGGGAGGCGTAGCTGGCCCGCTGGGCCACTGTGCCAGTGGCCGCCGCCGTGCCCGGCCGCGCCTGGCGCGGGTTCTGCTCGTACTGCGCACGGGTGAGGCCGCCCGGCAGCTGGTAGTAGAGGTCGGTGTAGAGCGCATGTACGGCCAGCGTCTGCCGGTCGGAGGGCGAAGTCTGGCCATCGAGCGCAAACACGTCGCGGCGCAGCGCGCTCTGCTCGCGGTAGCCGTGCAGCTGCTGGTGCGCATACTGGGCGCGCCAGTAGTCGCCGTTGGCTTTGCTGGCCTCGGCCGAGGCCGTGAAGCGCCGCAGCCCATACGAGCCCACCGAATAGCCCACCTGCGCCTGGCCCTGGTTAGCTGCCCCCGAGGGGGTAGGGCGCCGATTTTCGAGGCGCACCACGCCGCCCGTGCCGGCCCCGTACACGCTGCCCGCTGGCCCCTTCAGCACCTCGATACGGCCGAGCTGCGCGGGGTCCAGAATGTTGAGCGGGCTCGTGCCATTAGCCTCCGTAAAGGGAATATCAAAGTAATACATCTTCACATTGCGCACCCCAAAGGGCGACCGCAACGTGCTGCCCCGCACGCTGATGCGGTAGCTGCCAGTGGCGCGCTCCTCCAGCCGCACGCCCGGCAGCGTGTTCACCGCCGAGGCCAGCGAGTTCTCATTAAACCGCCCGATAATCGTGTTATCGACGACGCCCACCGCGGCGGCCGTGCGGCGCAGCGGCAGCCGCTGGCCATAGCCCACCACCGTGGCGCCGGGCAGGGCGCGGGCATTTAGCGTATCAAGGGGGGGAGGGGCCTGCTGGGCCGCCAGGCGCAAGGCCGGCAGGCTCAGTCCGGCCAGCAATAAGTAGCGAAGCGGCATATAAGCAAAAGAAAGTTTGCTGCCCAAACGGCCTAGCGGGGCATATGTTCGGCCGCCAGCCAAAGGAAAGCTTACCAAGCTCCTGCATTACGCTCAGTTTTTGCCCAGAATTGGCCAATAATTTTACGCGTTGCCTATAGCTGTTATGCCATTTGTTACTAAAAAATTAGCCGGATTATTGGCACTCACGGTCCTCGCGGCCGTGCCTCGGTTGGCCCAGGCCCAAGCCGGCGCCGTACGTGGCACGCTGCTCGATGCGGCTACTGGCCAGCCTATTCCCTTTGCCTCAGTGGTGTTGCTGCACCTGCCAGACTCCACGGCCATGGCCGATGCTCAAACGACGGAGGCCGGTGCCTTTGCCCTCGAAAAGTTGCGGCTCGGTACCTACGTGCTGCGCGCCAACGTGCTGGGCTACCGGCCCGGACGGCGCGCGCTCACCCTTAGCGAGGCCACGCCAGTGGCGCAGCTGGGCCAACTGCGGCTGCGTCCGGCCGCCACCCAGCTCACCGAAGTAGTGGTGCAGGGCGAGCGCCCGCCCGTGACGGCCAACCTCGACAAGCGCGTGGTAAACGTGGCCAAGGACCTCACCGCCGTGGGCGGCACCGCCACCGACGTGCTCCAGAATGTGCCCTCGGTGAGCGTAGACCAAACCGGCGCGGTGAGCCTACGCGGCAACCCCAGCGTAACCATTTTCATTGATGGTAAGCCCAGCGGGGCGGCCGGCGGGGGCGGCGCCACCAGCCTCGACCAGATTCCGGCCAGCAGCATCGACCGCATCGAGGTGATTACGAATCCGTCGGCTCGCTACGACGCGGCCGGCTCGGGCGGCATCATCAACATCATTCTCAAGAAAAATCAGCGCGACGGCCTCAACGGTGTGGCCGCCGCCGGCGTGGGCACCCGCAACAAGTACAACACCTCGCTCACGCTCAACTACCGCCACGGTAAGCTGAATGCGTTTGGCTCCTACGACTTCCGGCACGACCAGCGCTTCACCACTGGCAGCCTCGACCAGACTACTACCGCGCCGGTTGCCACTGGCCTACCCACCACGCTGGCGCACAGCCTCTACCTACGCCAAGACCGCAGCGGCCAAACCTACCAGACCTCGCACGCCGTGCGCTTAGGCCTCGATTACAGCCTGCCCGCCGACCAAACGCTGAGCTTGGCCGTGCAGCCGCGCTTCAACCAGAGTACGGCCGACGAGGCGCTGCGCTCGCGCCAGCAAGACCTGACCCTCGGCCAGCCCGTGTACGTGGGTAGCACCGACCGCCAGAATGCGACCACTGGCCACAACCATTCGGCCGATTTTACGCTCGACTACCGCCGCCTATGGCCCGCTAGCCCCGGCCGCGAACTCACGGCTGGGGCCGTGTATACGCCCTTGCGCAGCGATAACGCCATCACGTCTAACTTGGTGTATGTGGCTGATAATGTCCGGGCTGTGCAGCAGCAAACCTTTCACAATCGCCTCGACCAGGGCGCGGCGCAGGTTGATTTTACGCAGCCGCTGGGCGAAAAAGGGCGCCTCGAAACCGGGGCCAAAAGCACTTGGCGGCGCTACAACAATCAGTACGACTTCATCAGTACCCAGCCGGTTTTATACCAACAGTCTGTTTTTATGTACCAAGAGTACATACAGGCGGCCTACGCTAACCTGGGCGGTGAGCGCGGCAAGTGGCACTTCCAGGGCGGCTTGCGCTTGGAACAGACCAATACGCACGGGCTGCAAGTTATAACCGGGGAGGAGTTTCGGCGCAGCTACCTGAATTTATTTCCCAGCGCCACGCTGGCCCGCGAACTGCCGCACGAGCAGCGCGCCCAGCTCGGCTACTCGCGCCGGGTGCAGCGCCCCGACCAGGGTGAGCTGAACCCATTCGCTGACCGTTCCGACCCGCTCAATCTCAGCGCTGGCAACCCTAGCCTGCTGCCCGAGTACATCGACCTCGTGGAGCTGGGCCACCAAAAGTCATTTGACAATAAGGCTACGCTGGCTACTACCGTTTTTTACAGCGTCGAGAGCCAGACTATTAAGCCTTTCCGCCAGATTATTACCGACCCACTCACCGGCAATCAAGTCACGAGTACTAGTCGCATCAACTTGGGCGACGAAATCAACTACGGCCTCGAAGTGGTGGGCTCCCTACCCCTGGCTTCGTTTTGGAAGGTCAATGGCACGGCTTCGGCCTTTCGGCGCATCATTCAGGGCAGCGTGGCCAATAGCGATATTACCAACGCCAACTTCGTGTACACCAGCAGAATTAACACGACGATAACGCCGCTCAAAAAGCTCGATGTGCAGGTGTCGCTCAACTACCGCTCGCCGGTGGTCACGGCCCAGGGCCGCCGCCAAACGTCGTTCAACGTCGATGCGGCGGCCAAGTACACCTGCCTACCCCAAGACCGGGGTAGCATTACGCTGCGCGTGTCGGATGTGTTTAATACGCTGCGATTTAACTTCAATGCCTACGGCAACGGCCTCGACGCCGTGAGCTATAACAAGCGCGAGTCGCGGGTCGGGTTTTTGAGCTTCAGCTACCGCTTCGGTCGCGATGGTGAGGCGGCCAAGCCCCGCCGCAAGGAGGAGCAGGATGGCGGCGGGTTTGAGTAGGAAAGGGGGGTAGGGGCTGGCGATTCATGTGGTATTCAGGCGGCCTGTTTTGCTTTGCGAGCTGACTGTACACTGCTCGCTACTAGCCCCTTAGTTATGACTGCTCTGGCCCTGTTGCTCGCGCTGGCTGCTCCTCCGAAGTTAGCTCTCGATACTACTTTTTACGACAGCAACTGGCGGCACGTGGGCCGAACCAACGCCGTGTACTACGGCTGGGTGACACCGCTCGACTCGGGCCGCTGCCGCATCCAGGACTTCTACCGCGGCGGCGAGCGGCAAATGGAAGGCAGCGGCTGGCTGGGCCCGCCCACGGTGAAGGACGGACCGGTGACGTATTACTTCCGTTCGGGGCCCAGGAGCACCACCGGGCAGTTTGCCAACGGCAAGCGCGAAGGCGTGTGGCAATACTGGAACGAGGATGGTGGCCTGCGCCAAAAGATAACGTGGCACGCTGGCAGCAAGGTCCTTGCTACCTATGTCTCTACGGCAACCGCCGACGACAACGTGCCGCAGCTGGTGGAGCAGATGCCCGAGTTCCTGGGTCCGCTGCCCTTTGCGCAGTACCTCGGGGCCACCACGCGCCGGCCAGCTCAAGTGCCGCCGGGCGGTGGCAAAGTGTACGTGCAATTTGTGGTGGGGCCGCAGGGCAATATCACCAGCACCCGCATCGTCAAGGGCTTCGATCCCGCCTGCGATGCGGAGGCATTACGGGCCGTGGCTGCCCTACCCCGCTGGCAGCCAGGCCGGCAGTACGGCCAGCCCACGGCGGTGCGGTTTATCGTGCCTATCACGTTTCGTTAAGCGGTGACTGTGCGCCGCGCCTGGTTTGGGTGATCTGATATTCAGCTGCTTTAATGCTAAATAAGAGGACAGTGAAACTCGTACGCTAGCCCATAATGGTAAGTAAGTCAGCGCTGGGCAAGCTTTATTTAGAAAATATCTAAATAAAGCTTGCCCAGCGCTGACTCGTTTTATACATTTGCTAATGTTTAGAACATGTCTAAATAAAGAGCAGCCCATTGCGCAGCTGGCAGCCCCGAAAGGTTACTAGCTGGCATGAGTTAGAAGCTAAAAAGTCCGGTGCGCGTGGCTCGTATGCTAATGGGGTTGGTGTGAATAGCGCTTGTGGTGAGGCTATTCTGCGCAGGCCATGCGTGCCGGCACTGGGCTCGCTGAGTAGGGTAGGGACCCTAGCTACCGATGCCTGGTGATTCTTGTTTTTAAGCGGGCAAGCACTCACATACTCATCTACTAGACTACGTCTTATGTCACGCTGTCTTCATCACAACACGCTGGGGTGTATCGCTCAATGCCCCGGCCGGTGCTGCCTGCACCTCTACTTTGGCAACGTGGGCCTGCGCCTGCTGCCCCACGAGCTGCGCCAGCGGCGCGGCACCGTGGCCGAGCGCTGCGGCCACCACGCCCTTACTACCCTCGATGCTACTGAGCGCTGCCTGAGCCTACCCGGCCCGGTAGCCAGCCAAGTGTTTCTGTTTTCGCTGGAGGACCTTTTTCTGCTCCACGACTTGCTGGTGAGCGCCGCGCTGCTGCTGGAAGTGGACACGATTCTGGAGCGCGCCGTTAACCCGTAGGCTAAGATTCGGCGCGTCGGCCTAGTCTTCCTCAGCGCCCAGTATGGCTAGTTGAGCATTGATAAGCGGATTTTTGGGGGCCAGAAAGAACCCGGTGAGGCTAGCGAACAGAATGGGCACCGGCTGCTGAAACCCGGTGAGCGTAGCCAGCAAAATAGCCGTGCTGATGGGCGTGCGCGTGGCGCAGGCATTGAGCGCCGCCATGCAGCAAATCATGGCCAGCGGCAGGTTTTGCGCCGGAAAAACGGTGTGAATGAGCAGCCCCACAGTGGCCCCCACAAAAAACAGCGGAATGATGAAACCCCCACGCCAGCCCGAGGTCACGGTGAGGGCGATGGCCACGATTTTGGCGGCCAAAAGTCCCAATAAGAAGGCTACCGTGAAGTGCCCTTCAAGCAGCTCAGCCAATTCTTCATGGCCAAAGTAGCGCGCCAGCGGTACGTAGTAGGCCAGCACGCCGAGTAGCAGGCCCGCGCCGCCCATCTTCACATAAATCGGCACTCGCAACTGGCCAAAGCCTCGCCGCAGCTGCCGCACCGTAGCAATGAATACCCAGCCCACGGCCGCGCCCACCACACCATAGCCCACGGCGTAAAAGGCGTCGTTGAGCTGCGGCGTGCCGCCCACCGGAAAGTGCCAGGTAGGCCCAATGCCGATGTGCGTTATCAGAATGAAGATGATAAAGCTGGCGCAACTGGCCACAAAGGCCGGTATTAGGGCCTGGAAATACTCGCTTAAGTGCCGGTGGTGCAGGATTTCGAGGGCAAATAGCCCGCCACCTAGGGGCGCGCCAAACAGCGCCGTGAACCCCGCCGCCATGCCCGCAATGCTGAGCGTGCGCAGGTTTTCGCCGCGTACCCGCAGCTTTTGGGCCAGCCACGAGGCCGTGGAGCCGGTGACTTGCACCAGCGGTGCCTCGGGGCCGGCGCTGCCGCCGCTAGCAATGCAGAGCAGCGACGAGAGTACCATCGAAAGGTTGTTTTTGGGCTCTAGCCGCCCACCCCGAAAACGGATATTATTGACTAGTAAGCTCATCTCGCCGGGGTCGCCGAGGCGGTGGATGATGAGGCCCGCTAACAGCCCGGCGCCGCCCATCAGCGGTACCACCCACCAACCCGTGACGAGCGCTGTGAGCCGCAGCAACTGCGCTAGTACCAGCCAATAAGCGCCCGCAATAATGCCGCCCACCAGCCCCACCAGCACCCACAGGAAAAAGGTGCGACTAAAAACGAACGGATTGAACTGAAGCGGTGCGGCGGCCTGCTGCCGTAGTCGAATGGCCCGCCGGCCGGTTTGGAAGCGCATGAAGTTGGGCAAAGATTACTAACCACAACCCTCGCCTGCCCCTAGGGTTGCGGCCTGCTCATGAGGAGGATGATAATCAACCCGAAAGTATGGGAATAGTAGGGGTAGGGCCGCGCTAGTACCGGCAGGTAGTCCAGTGTAAAAGCTGGCCGCGGAAGGGTAGGGGCTTATCGGCAAAAAAGGCGAACAGCTCCGCTGCTGTGGGGAATCCGTCGGCTTGGGCCAAAGTTAGTAGCTCGGCGGGGAGTAGCAAGCGACCGTCTACACGTAGCTCAGCGGCAGTCAGCTCGATGTCTTGGATTGACTGCACCGGTTGGGGCGGCCAAAACTCGCGTTGCGTGGGCTGCCCGGCATTTACGCAGAACTGCGCTAGCTCGCCTACTTGCCAGCGCTGGCCCGCACGTATGGTGTGAACTTTGGTGCCCGCTAGGATGGCCGGCACAAATGCTTCGTTGAACCCTAAAATCATGCGCTGGCCGGGATGTGTACCGTGCCCGCCCGCTCGCGCAACGGCCGCCCCTGGCGCCCGCTGTGCTGTGCCTGAATCTCAGCCACGATGGCTAGCGCAATTTCTTCCGGGGTCTCGCTGCCCAGGTCGAGGCCGATGGGACTGTGCAGCCTTTCCCGAAGCTGTGCTACCAGCTCGGTAGGAAAGGTGTCGAGCTCATCGAGCAAGCGTTGCGCCTTGAGGCGCGGCCCCAGCAAGCCGATGTAGGGCGCGGGCGAAGCCAGCAAGGTTTGCAGCGCCGCTAGGTCGTAGGCGTAGTTGTGGCTCAGCAGCACGTGGTAGGCGAGCGGGTCGGGCGTAGCGGTTTCAAGCTCGCGCACGGGCACAATGCGTACCTCGGCCGCTTCGGGAAAACGGGCGGCGGTGGCCAGGTTGGGCCGGCCATCGACCACCGTAATGTGCCAGCCCAACGAGCCGGCTAGGTGCACCAAGGGCTGAGCATCGTTGCCAGCGCCGTACACCACCAGGCGCAGCGGTGGCAGTAGCATTTCCAGTGACGCGCGTACTGGGCCGGCGTCAGTTTCGATTGTCAAAATCTGGGGTTGGCGCTGCGCCAGCGTGGCGCGGGCGGCCTCGGCTAGCGGGGCGGCCAACAGTGGCGTACCGCGTACTACCCCCATTTCGGATAGCAGTACGCGCTGACCCACCGCCGCTTTTAGGCCGCTGGCATCAGTTTCAAACACAGTGGCCAGCACAGCGGGGGTAGGGTACTGCGCAAAGCCGCGCAGCAATTCCAAGGGGTTGTCGGGGTTTGTAAAATCCAACGGCTCCAGCAAGATGCGCACTACGCCCTGGCAGCCGGGGCCTAGGCCGTGGCGCGGGTCGTCTTCGTCGCGGGTGTCGTAGGTCACGAGCGCCGGCTCGCCCTGAAAAATGGCCCGCCGGGCGCGCTGCCGGGCATCGCCTTCGAGGCAGCCACCGCTGATGGCGCCGGTCAATTCGCCGTCTTCGGTCACGAGCATGCGGGCACCGGGGCGGCGATAGGCCGAGCCCAGCACCTCCACCACGGTGGCCAGAGCGCAGGGGCGGCTGGCAGCACGGTGGTGGTCGTAGGCGAGAAACAGGCGTTGGAGTTCAGTCATTGCAGCAAAAAAAGCCAGGTAGGCAGTACGCCCGGCGGCGGGATGTGGTTATGTGAACCGCTTGGCGGGAGGCGGGGTTTCCGAGCGGGGTCTTTTAGCCGTCAGGCAGCGTGCTACGGAGCACCGCACGTGCTGCGTTAGTACTACGCAAAAGTCATTTATCCTTGCGAGCGCCGCGAAGCAACCACATCTGAGCGGCTCGTTGTGATGCGCTTGTCTCGCGGCGCGCTCGCAAGGATAAATGACTTTTGCATACGCTATAAATGTCTATCAAACAGCTTCCGTGCTAGCACCCCTCCAGCAGCGCGTACTTTGCCTTTATGAGCGCCACCGTCCCCATCTACCAGCTAAACGCGCTCGCCGAAACCGAGGAAAAACCGGCGGCTGTGTTCTTCCTCGGGCCAAATTCTACGGCGCCGCACTTGCCTATCGACTTGCCGTACCGCAGCGATTATTATAAAATCGGCATCGTCTTGCGCGGCAGCGCCCGCCTGCAAGTCAACCTCGAAACCTACGACCTAGGGCCCAATTCGCTGATGGTGCTCTCGCCCTATGTCATCAAGCAGTGGCCCTTTATGTCGGAAGACTGCGACTCGCTCAGTATCTTTTTTACCAAGGAATTTATCTCGGCGGGCGGCGGCCCGAACCTGGATGCGTTCTCGTTTTTTGAGCGCGACGCCCGCCACGTGCTCACCCTACCCCCCGCCGAAGCGGCGAGTATCACGGCCCTGCTGCGCACCATCGAGCAGAAATACGACGCGCCGCACGCCTACCGCGAGGAGATTCTGCGCAGCCTCATCCATATTCTGCTGCACGAAACCGCGCCCATCTACAGCGCACAGCATACCTCGCCGCCCACAATTCAGCCGCGCAGCCAACTCATTGCGGCTGATTTTAAGAAGCTAGTCAACACCCACTACGCCACCGAGCGTAGCCTGGCTTTCTACGCCGACAAGCTGTGCATCAGCCCCAAGCACCTCGCCGAAACCGTACGCGAATCCACCGGCAAGCGCGCCGTAGAGTGGCTGGCCGAAGCCGTGCTGCTCGAAGCCCGCGTGCTGCTGCAAAATCCCGCCCTCACCATCAGCCAGATTGCGGACACGTTGCACTTTGCCGACCAGTCCACGTTCGGCCGGTTTTTTCGGAATAATATCGGCGTGTCGCCCGCCAGCTACCGCCAGCGGTTGTAAGGTGTAGCGCGGACTTTCAGTCCGCCAGTTGGTAGGCTGCACCTGATTCGCGGACTAAAAGTCCGCGCTACCCCCGCCCTTTGGCCCAATCTTCCCGCCCTTTCGCCCTTCCAACGCGCCCCGGCCAGCCGGAGCTTTGCACTATGAAAATCATCGTCACTGGTTCCCTCGGGAACATCAGCCAGCCGCTCGCCACCGAGCTAGTGCAGCAAGGCCACGCCGTCACAGTCATCAGCAGCCAGCCCGACCGCCGCGCCGCCATCGAAGCCCTAGGGGCCACCGCCGCCATTGGCTCGTTCGAAGATGCGGACTTCTTGGCCACCACCTTCGTTGGGGCAGACGCCTTGTACGCCATGGTGGCGGGTGGCTACCGCGAGTCCGATGCGCGGGCATATTCCCAACGCATTGGCCGCCACTATGCGCAGGCCATCCAGCAAGCAGGCGTGCGGCGGGTAGTGCAACTTAGCAGCTGGGGCGCGCACCGCGACCACGGCACCGGCGGCATCCTGGGCTCGCACGATGTGGAGGAAATCTTGGCGGCGCTGCCGGGCCTAGCGCTCACGCACCTGCGCCCCACCTCCTTCTACACCAACTACTACAGCTTCGTGGGCATGATAAAAGGCGCCGGGTTTCTGGGTGCCAACTGCGCCGGCGACTACCGCGTGGCGCTGGTGCACCCCCGAGATATTGCCGCCGCGGCTGCCGAAGAGCTGACCAACTCCGCCGCCCCGGTCGGCCGCACCATCCGCTACGTAGCGAGCGGCGAGCACACCCAAAACGAAGTTGCGCAAGCCCTGGGCGCCGCCATCGGCTAGCCCGACCTGCGCTGGGTAGCCTTCACGGATGAGCAAATGCGCGCTAACCTCTTGCAAAACGGCCTGCCCGCCAGCACCGCCGCCGATATCGTGGACATCTACGCTAGCATGAACAGCGGCGCCCTAGCCGAAGACTACGAGCAGCACAAGCCCGCCCTCGGTAAGGTAAAGCTGGCAGAGTTTGCCAAGGAGTTCGCGGCGGCTTTTTAAGGGGTAGGAAGGGGTAGGACGCTGGCGCCCTGCCATTCTCTGTCATTGATTCAGGAGGGGTAGGGCAGGGTGCTAGGGCATACCTTTGATTTTTACAGCTACCCGCCATGCCCCGCCCGCTCGAAGAACTCTATACCAAACTGGCACCCACTGCTGCGGACGCGCTATTGCGGCCGGAGCAGCAACGAGAGGTCGGCCATTTTAACGTGTTTAACGTGGCCGACCTGATGCTTGCCAACCGCGACCGGCCGCCCATGACGTTCGACCGACGGGCGTTCTACAAAATCAGCCTCATTCGTGGGCGCAGCCGGATAGAGTACGCCGACCAAGTAGTGGAGGTAACAGCCGGCGCCCTGTGGTTTGCCTCTTCGCGCGTGCCCTACCGCTGGCTGCCGCACGACCGGGAGCAGACCGGTCATTTCTGCATCTTCACCGACGAGTTTTTGCAGCCTACCAAAGGACGGGTAGCCCTGGCAGAATTGCCTTTCTACCAGCCGGGTGCCTGTCCGGTGGTGCAAGTAACGGATGCTGAATTTGCCGCTATCGAAGCCATTTTCTGCAAGATGACGCAGGAAATCGCGTCTGACTACGCTCATAAATACGACCTGCTTCGCGCCTACCTGGTGGAGATGATTCACTACGTGCAGAAGCTCCAGCCAGCCCTAGCCGCGGCGCCTACTCACACGGCGGCGGCCCGGCTAGCGGCCCAATTTGCCGACCTGCTGGAGCGGCAGTTTCCGCTGGAATCGCCCCAGCAGCGGCTGGGCCTGCGCACCGCCACCGACTACGCCGCCCAGCTAGCCGTGCACGTCAACCACCTCAACCGGGTGCTGAAGGACACGACCGGCTACACCACCACTGCCCTCATTGGCGGCCGGGTGGCGCAGGAAGCCAAAATCCTGCTCAAGCAAACAAGCTGGACCATTTCAGAGATTGCCGATAGCCTGGGCTTTGCCGATGCGGCGCACTTCTGCAACTTCTTTAAGCGCCAGGCTAGCCTGACGCCGGGAGAATTTAGGGGGTAGGGCAATTGTTTGAATTATTCAGTAGATGGTTTGACCCGCGCAATGCGCTTGCTACCGGTCGGCCGGTCCTTTGTGGAGTACTTACGCTTCACTTTTAAAGGACTTTCACATGCGTATTTTCGTAACCGGCGCTTCGGGCTTTATTGGCTCTGCCGTTGTTCAAGAATTACTCGGCGCGGGCCATCAGGTGCTCGGCCTAGCCCGTTCCGACGCGTCGGCGCAGGCGTTGGCCGCGGCTGGTGCCCAGGTGCATCGGGGCTCGCTCACTGACTTGGCTAGTCTGCGCAGTGGCGCGGCAGCGGCCGATGGCGTTATCCATTTAGCCTTTATTCACGACTTCAGTGCGTATGCCGAGGCCGGAGCCACCGACCAGCAAGCTATTGAAACTCTTGGGGAAGAGCTAGCCGGCTCCGACCGGCCTTTGGTCGTCACGGCGGGGCTAGCGGGCTTTGCGCTTGGCCGCCCCGCCACCGAAGAAGATAGTCCCTCGGTTATGGTGCGGCCGTCGGAGCCCACCGCCCTGGCCCTGGCAGCGCGAGGCGTGCGCGCCTCGGTGGTGCGCTTGGCCGCCTCGGTGCACGACCACGGCGACTACGGCTTTGTGCCAACTCTCATCAATATTGCCCGCCAAACGGGGATAGCCGCCTACGTGGGCGAGGGCCTAAATCGCTGGCCCGCTGTGCACCGGCTCGATGCCGCGCGCCTCTACCGGCTGGCGCTGGAGCAGGGCGCGGCCGGAGCCCGCTACCACGGCGTAGCCGATGAGGGCATTGCCATGCGCGATATCGCGGCTATCATTGGCCAGCACTTGAATTTGCCAGTCGTTTCCAAAACTTCCGAGGAGGCCGCCGACCATTTTGGCTGGATGGCCCGTTTTGTCGGCCTAGACATGCCGGCCTCTAGCACGCTCACGCAGCAGCAACTGAACTGGCACCCTAGCCACCCCAGCCTGCTGGCTGACCTAGAGCATGGTGACTATTTCAAAGGTTAAAAAGAAGAGTAGCCTCTACGGATGAGCAAATGCGGGCAGACCTTCCTCAAGACGGCCTGCCCGCCAGCACCGACGCCGACATTGTGGATATCTACGCTAGCATGAACAGCGGCGCCCTAGCTGAGGACTACAAGCAGCACAAGCCCCTCGGTAAGGTGAAGCTGGCAGGGTTTGCCAAGTAGTTCGCGACTGTTTTTGAGCGGTAGTTGGCGAGAATCTAGGTGCGGTGCTGGCTCATTGCGTCGCATAGCATAAGTAGCCTAGGTAGCTTTAAAGTAATAAGATGGGTAATGATGTACTTACATTAAATGTATGTACATTTGTTGCCGAGATCAATACCGATGACTTGGTACTGCTCCCCTAAACCTACTTTAGCTTAGTCCGATGGAAGTTGGAATTGATAGTTTTGCCTCGCACCTGCTCCAAAATGGGGGCGACCACCTGAGTGGCACTGAGGCTATGCACTTGCTGCTCGAACGCATTGAGCGTGCCGACCAAGTAGGCCTCGATGTATTCGGCATCGGTGAACACCACCGGGCCGAATACCTCGACTCGGCCACGGCCGTTATCCTGGCCGCCGCCGCGGCGCGCACCAAGCGCATTAAGCTCACCAGCGCCGTCACGGTGCTGTCGGCCGCCGACCCGGTGCGCGTATTTCAAGAGTTCGCCACGCTCGATTTGATTTCGCAGGGCCGGGCCGAAATGGTGGTCGGGCGCGGCTCGTCTACCGAGGCCTTTCCGCTTTTTGGCTTCAGTCTCAATGACTACGACGAGCTATTTAGCGAAAAGCTGGAGCTGCTGCTCACCATCCGCGACCAGGAAAAAGTGCGCTGGAAGGGCCAGTATCGGCCCGCGCTCACGGGCCAAGGCGTGTACCCGCGCCCAGCGCAGGCGCAGCTGCCCATCTGGCTAGGGGTAGGAGGCACGCCCGAGTCGTTTGTACGGGCCGGCACGCTAGGCCTACCCTTGATGGTGGCCATCATCGGGGGCGACACCCACCGCTTCCGGCCGCTGGTAGACCTCTACCTCGAGGCCGGGCGCCGGGCCGGGCACACCCCCGAGCAGCTCAAAGTGGGCCTGCACTCGCTGGGCTACGTGGCCCCCACCACCGAAGAAGCTGTGGCTGACTTCGTGCCCGGCTATATCGAAACATTCAGCAAGCGTGCCCGCGAGCGGGGCGGCAGCGGACTCACGCGGGCGCACTTCGACGCCCAAGCCGGCCCACTCGGCGCGCTGCTGGTAGGCAACCCCGAAGAAGTAGCGGCCAAGATTCTGCGGCACAGCGAGGCCCTAGGTGGCATTTCGCGCGTGACGTTCCAGATGGATGTAGCCGTGCTACCGCACGAAAAAATCCTCCGAGCTACGGAGTTAATAGGCACGCGCATTGCACCGCTGCTGCGCTAAGCTTCGGCGCAGCGGTTTTTTGAAACAGCGAGAGCTGCGTAATTCGTATCCGGTACGAACTGCGTAGCTCTCGCTGTTTTGCTTGTGGTTCATGAGGCACAGTAGCTATCGCAGAACTCTGACTAGACATTGTGAATATCTATGCCAGCATGAGCAGCAGTGCCCTAGGCGAAGACTACGAGGCCGCACAAGCTCGCCTAGGTAAATTAAAGCTGGAAGAATTTGCCAAGGAGTTCGCGGCGGTTTTTTGAAGCGTTAAATATCAGACTAATAAGTGCAAATGCGTTTGTATATGGCAGGTGCAAACGTCTTTCTTCTTATTCGAGTCCGTGCATTGGCATAAACAGCCCATACAATCAGTACCTTTCTGCTATAAAATCGAGTACAGTGGCCCTAATCGAGACTGCGCTTTATGCACCTAGTAGTACCGGCTTTCCTAATATTTAATAGCTAGTACGATTACTGTTTTAATTGGTGCTTAAATATAATCAGGTCTTTTATTTGTAAATAAACTTCTTTCCAAATGGTAGTCCCAGTAAAAAATATTGTAGAGCAAGTTGATTTAACAATAGAAGATGTATTGTTGCCCATGTACGAATGTGTGGTAAACTCTATAATTAGTCTACAAAAGTCTAGTACACCATTGCATAAAAGGAAAATACAAGTTCAGATAGAACGTGGAGGTTATGCTATGAATCCTACATTCTATGACATAAAAACAATAAATTCATTTAAGGTTATTGATAATGGTGATGGTTTTAATCAATCTAACTTTCAGTCATTTGAAACACCTTTTTCTCAAGTAAATAAAGATTTTGGTTGCAAGGGTATAGGTAGATTTACAGTGCTAGCTGCTTATAACGAACTTTCTGTTAATAGTAATTTTTACGAAAATGGTAAATGGAAGAATAGAGTTTTTAAGTTCACTAGAGATAAAGAAATAGAGGATATTTTTTGCGGAGATAGTCAAGAAGCATACTTTAAAACGATTGTAGAGGTAAGTAATTGCTATAATCCAATTATATTAGAAAGTTCAGCTAAATCATTGCGTGAGATAGCTGAATCTATCATGCATCATTGCTTAATATACTATCTGAGTGGTTCATTGCCTATAATTGAAGTTATTGATAGAGCTTCGAATGAAATTGAAATTATTAATGAACTATTTGCTAAGGTATCGAAAGATAAAGAAAGAGAATTTAATTTGTGTGGAGATACTTTTAAAATTTTTATAACTAAAACCGAGAAAGAAGGTAATAGGAAAAATAATTATTTGTATTATTGCGCAAATTCAAGAACGGTTGGATATGGGCGTAACCTTAAGAATGTTAATAATATTTTTTCTTATCCGGTGCTGCTGAATAGTAAAAGTTATCTCTTCGATATTTACTTAGTTTCTGATTTTTTGGATAGGAAAGTATTTAAAACCCGAAATGGGTTTCATATTCCTAAGGAAGCAAAAAATCAGTTATTTGCTGATTTTAGCTTGGTCACGATGCAGGATATTGACCGGGAAGTATCTGCCATCATAGAAGATGAATACCAAGAGTATGTTAAAGCAGCTAAGGAAAAAAGTATATCTAGAACCAAGCATTATATAGCAGAAAAAGCGCCTAGATATAGAAGCTTTCTAAAAAGTAACGATATACTAAGTTCAGTTCCGCCGAACTTGACTGAAGATAAATTAGAAGAGTTTTTGTATAAATTGTCATTTAACGCTCGTAAGAGTGTCGAGGAGAACATAGATAAATTTATTAAAAATAAGACGGTAAGTGAAGCGGCTGTTGCTGATATAATAAAAGATATAAAAGAGAAGACAGCTTATGACGTTGATAGCTTAGCAGACTATATGACAAGGCGTAAAGCGATTATATCTCTTTTTGATAAGTTCCTAGATGCGGATGATAAGGGTACATATAAACTTGAGGCGGATGTTCATAATTTAATTTTTCCTTTAGGATTGACAAATAACGAGGTAGATTATGAAAATCATAATCTGTGGCTATTAGATGAGCGTTTCATTACGTATAAATTTATTGCATCGGATAAGCCAATTACTTCTTATTCACAATCATCTAGCCGTAAGGAATTGGATATTGTTATGGTAGACAATCCTAAAATGTTTGATAATCCAATTGGTTTTGGTGATAAAGATAGTGGTGAAATTAATTCAATGGTGATATTTGAATTTAAGAGGCCTGGAGACACTGCTCATCAAAAGAAAAAGACAGACTATAAATGGGAGTTTTCCGAATTAATAGAACCATATTTCGATGAGTTTTTGTATACAGAAATCAAGAAAAATTACAAGGGTAATCAAGTTATATTGAAGGAGACTACTCCAAAATTTGGTTTCGTAATTTTAGACCAAATTCCTATTTCATTGGCTAATTTCAATAAAAACAAGGGTTGGAAAATGACACCATTTGGTACCTATTTTAAAATCCAACCTGAAACTAATATGCATATCGAAGTTATGACTTTCAAGAAGTTGTTAGAGTTTGCGAAGGATAGGCATAGCCCATTTTTTGATAAGCTATTTGTCTAATTGAAATAAGTATTTTAAATACAAAATCCCCCCGTAGCTAATTAGCTACGGGGGGATTTTGTATTTAAGCCTAGCTTTAATTACAGGAGCTTGTCAATCGTCAGCGGCAGGTCGCGTACGCGCTTGCCGGTGGCGTGATACACAGCGTTGGCCACAGCGGCAGCTACGCCGAGCATACCGATTTCGCCGACGCCTTTTACACCTAGGGGGTTCACGAGGTCGTCTTCCTCTTCCACGAAAACCACGTCAATCTTGTGAATGTCCGCGTTGACCGGGATGTGGTACTCGGCTAAGTTGTGGTTCATGTAACGGCCAAACTTGTTGTCGATGTTGCTTTCCTCCATCAAGGCCATGCTGATGCCCCACACCGTGCCACCAAGTACTTGGCTGCGTGCGGTTTTAGGGTTCAGGATGCGGCCGGCAGCCACGGCGTTTACCACGCGGGTTACGTGAATGGTACCTAGGTCCTCGTCCACCTTCACTTCCACGAAAGCCGCGTTGTGCGAGTGCATCGAGTACTTCAGGTTGTTGATGGGGTTGGGCATGGCACTCGACTCGGCTTCCAACTTGGCTTCGCCGCTGGCGGCTAGCACGTCCTTAATAGAGACCGACTGGCTAATATCCTCATTCGAGCGAATGTGGCCGTCCACGAACTGCACGTCTTCAAGTCAACGCCATCGAGTGGCGAGTCATCCATCTTTTGCGCCAGCTTGAGCAGCTTTTTGCCTAGCTCCTGGCATGTAGCCTGCACCGCCGAGCCTACCGAGGCCGCCGTCCAGGAGCCGCCTTGCACGGGGGCAGCGGGGAAGGTGGTATCGCCGAGCTGGAAGGTCACCTGCTCCAAGGGCAACCCGAGGGTTTGGGCCGCTATCTGGGTCATAATGACGTAGGTGCCTGCGCCTTGGTCGTTGGTGGCGCTGCTCACGGTCAGCTTGCCGTCGGCCGTGAGGCTGGCTTTGGCGGCCGATTTTTGCATAGAAGCATCCCAGCAGCCGGTAGCCATACCCCAGCCTACCAGCATATTGCCATCGCGCATCGAGCGGGGCTCAGGGTTACGCTGCTCCCAGCCGAAGCGGGCCGCACCTTCGTGGTAGCAGTCGATGAGGCGCTTGCTGCTGAAGGGCTTATTTTCGGTGGGGTCCTCGTAAGTGTAGTTCAACAAACGGAACTCCAATGGGTCTACCTTGGCCTTGTACGACAACTCGTCGATGGCACTTTCAATGGCAAACGAGCCGGTAGCTGCGCCAGGAGCGCGCATGTCGGCCGGCGTTTCGATGTCCAGCTTGGTCAGCTCGTAGCCAAACTTGCTGTTCTCCGTCTTGTATAGAATGCCCGACCAGTTTACCACCGTTTCGGTTTCGTTCTCATACTGCGAGGTTTCGCCCAGGGCGTAATGTTGCAGCGATTGCAGGTAGCCCTGGTCGTCGGCCGCTAGCTTGAGGTCCTGGATGGTGTGCGGCCGGTGGCTCACCCCAAACATCTGCTGGCGCGTGAGCGACACGCGCACCGAATGCTCCAGCTCTAAGGAGGCCATTACAGCCATAAAAACTTGGTGCTGCGGGCGCAGGCCAATGCCAAAGGCACCGCCCGTGAACTTCGAAATCACCCGTGCTTCGTCCGTGCTCAGCTTGAAAATCTTGCTGAGGTATTGCTGCACGTTGGGCGCACCTTGGGTCTTATCGTAGATTTTCATCTTCTTGCCATCACCCAGCCACTCGACAGTGGTAGCCATCATCTCCATCGGGTTGTGATGCTGGGCGTGGTGCTCGTACTGGCCCTCCACTTGGTGCGGCGCGGCTTTAAAAGCACCTTCCGCATCGCCCTTTGGCTTAGGAGGGGGTAGGAAGCCGGTTTTACCTTTAGGGGCGTCGAAGCCTTTGCCACGCGCCTTCTCTAGGTCGGTGTTGAAGCTCTCATCTACCTCATAGTCAATCTTGAGGATAGAAGCGGCATAGCGCGCCAGCTCAAACGTTTCGGCTACGACCAGCGCCACCGGCTGCTCATTGAACATGATTTCGGGCTCGTGCAGCGGCCGGAAGGGCGAGCCGCCGGGGGCCACATCGTCCTTGTAGCTGCGGTCAAACCACGCGTAGGTCGGCACGTTTTCATGCGAAAATACCTGCTTTACGCCCGGGATGGCGAGCACTTCGGCCGCGTCAATTTTCGTGATTTTGCCCTTCGTAATAGGGCTGCTTACCACGTAGCCGTACCACAGGTCGGGCACGTTGAACTCGGCCGCGTACTTGGCCGAGCCCGATACTTTGGCCGGGCCATCGGGGCGGCTGATGGGCTTGCCGACAACGTCGGAATCCAGGCGCACGGTGGGCGGAGTTGCGATAGTCTGGCTCATATAACTTACGGATTAGTATTTAAAAATGCGTCATTATCAAGGGCGTAGTCCATCTCGACGGCCTGCTTGAGGGCGCGCACAATAGCGCGACGGCCCAGCTCAATCTTGAAGCTGTTGGAGCCGTAGCCCTTGGCCTCGGCAAACACCTTGGCCGCCACCTGGCGGAACAAGTCGGGCGAAGCTTTCTGGCCTTCCAGCATCTTCTCGGCCTCCTGGTCGCGCCACGGCTTGTGGGCCACGCCCCCTACGGCAAAGCGGGCTTTCTTAATGGTGTCGCCTTCCATCGTCAGACCTACGGCCACGCCCACCAGCGCAAAGGCGTAGCTGGCGCGGTCGCGTAGCTTCAGGTACGTGAAATTCTTGGCGTATCCCTCGGCTGGCAGCTCAATAGCTGTTACCAACTCGCCAGCGTTCAGCGTGTTGTCAATTTCCGGCTTGTCGCCCGGCAGGCGGTGGAAGTCCTCAAACTTGATAGTACGCTCGCCATCGGGGCCTTGCACCCGCACCACAGCTTCGAGGGCGGCCAGGGCCACGCACATATCGGAGGGGTGGGTAGCAATGCAGCTTTCGCTGGTGCCCAGCACGCCGCACACGCGGTTGTAGCCATTGATGGCCGAGCAGCCACTGCCAGGCTCACGCTTGTTGCAGGGGGTAGCGAGGTCGTAGAAGTAGTAGCAGCGCGTGCGTTGCAGCAGGTTGCCACCGTTGGTGGCCATGTTGCGCAGCTGTGGCGTAGCTCCGGCCAAGATGGTCTGGCTCAGGAGGGGGTAGCGGGCTTCTACTTCGGGGTTCCAAGCGGTGTCGGCGTTGGTCGCCAAGGCACCTAGGCGCAGGCCACCGTCGGGGAGGTTCTCAATCTGGGCGAGCGGCAGGTGGCCGAGGCTGGTGAGGTGGGTAGGGCGGCTCACGTTTTCCTTCATCAGGTCGATGAGGTTGGTGCCGCCGCCCAGGTAGGCCGAGCCGTCGTGGCTGGCCTTGTCGCGCACAGCCTCGTCGATGGCCGCGGCTTGGGTAAGGGTGAAGCTATTCATAAGAAGCTGATTACTAATTGACCGAACTAGATTTGGTGGGCTGCATCGGGATGGTTACCAGCGTGCCGTTGTCGACCACAACTTGGCCATCGTGCAGCACTTCCATCACCGCCGATAGGATGTTGGTGTAGGCGCCACAACGGCAGAGGTTACCGCTCATCAGCTCGCGTACTTCGTCTTCAGTCTTGGCGCGGCCCTCGTTGATAAGGCCCTGCGCCGAGCAAATCTGGCCGGGCGTGCAGTAGCCACACTGGAAAGCGTCGTGGTCCACAAACGCCTGCTGCAAAGGCGACAAATTGTCCTCGCTGCCTAGGCCCTCAATGGTCGTGATTTTCTTGCCCTGGTACACCGTAGCCAGCGCCAAGCACGAGTTAATGCGCTTGCCATCAACTAGAACGGTGCAGGCACCGCACTGGCCGTGGTCGCAGCCTTTTTTGGTGCCGGTCATGTCCATGTACTCGCGCAGTGCGTCGAGCAGCGAGGTCCAGGGGGCAATCTGGATGGTGTGGTCTTCGCCGTTAACGTTCAGCGTAACGGCCTGCGCGGGCACTACGTGCGGCGCCGTTTTGTCCAGCGGCTCTTGGATGAAGTGGAGACTCATAAGTCGATAAGTAGGAGGAAAAGAGAGTCTTAGAAAGACTGGCTTCAGCCAGCTTTTTGAAGCTGCTTAAATCCTACGAATCGAAGTGAGTTTTTGATGTTTTTACTGGTTCTAAATAAGCCTCTTAACCCAGCTTTGGTCGAGGTAGACGCTTGACTGCTAAGTGAAATTTTCGCTAGGTAGGAAGAATCACTTAGTTGTAAATTTCCTGAAAACAGTCGTTTGGCTTGACCACAATAACCCGTTATATACTAGTAAATACAGCGGGCAGTTTCATTATACCGCAGGGTGAGCCAACCCAGTTGATTTTATATGTAGGGGCCGCTCCAAATAGTGTGGGCCTGGCAGGTGAGCCCTACCTTTACGGAGCGCTCCGCTACCGGAGCCCTCATCCAGAAAGGCGGAGGGACAGGCCCTGTGATGCCTTAGCAACCAGCAGCCATGCGAAGGTGCTAATTCCTGTTTCGAAACGTGGCTTGGCCGCTTTTCGGGAGCAGATAAGTTATAAGTAGTTTTTGCCGCCGCAAGTGGGGGTAGGGCTCTTCTGACTTGTCGGAAGGGCTTTTTTAGGCGCTTTCGGTAAGGAATACTGGGTGAGGGTGGGGTAGGCGAGGCGCGTTTTAGCGTCCACTCCAATCCTTTTTTCATGACTCGTACCGACCTCAATATTGGTCTTTTCGGCTTTGGCGTGGTAGGCCAGGGCCTGCACGCAGTGCTAGCGCGCACGCCTGGCCTGCGCGCCCGCATCGGCCGCATTGCGGTGAAGAATCGCGGCAAGGCCCGCTCGCTGCCCGCCGAGCTGTTTACGTTTGATAAAAATGACTTGCTCGATGACCCCGCGCTCACCGTCATCGTGGAGCTGATTGACGACGCCGACGAAGCCTACCACATTGTGAAAGCGGCCTTGCTGCGCGGCAAAGCCGTAGTAACGGCTAACAAGAAGATGCTAGCCGAGCACTTGCCCGAGCTCATTGAGATTCAGCAAACTACGGGCACGCCGTTGCTCTACGAATCGGCGGCCTGCGCGAGTTTGCCCGTTATCCGCAACCTCGAAGAATACTACGACACCGACCTGCTGGAGTCAGTAGAGGGCATTGTGAACGGCTCGACCAACTACATTCTCACGGCCATGCACCGCGATGGCCAGCCCTACGCCGAGGCCCTGGCCAAAGCCCAGGAGCTGGGCTTTGCCGAAAGCAATCCTGCCCTCGACGTAGAGGGACTCGATGCCCGCAACAAGCTAGTGCTGCTGCTGGCCCACGCCTTCGGGCTGGTGGTGGCGCCCACCGATTTGCTAGCCGTCGGCATTACCAGCATCAGCAGCTTGGCGTCGGCGTACGCCCGCGAGCAGGGCTTGATAATCAAGCTCGTGGCTGAGGCGCGGCGGCTGCCAGGCGGAGGGCTAGCGGCGGCGGTGCTGCCCACGCTGGTGCGCCCCGGCCACGAGCTAGCGCAGGTGCACGACGAGTTCAACGGCCTCATTACCCAGAGTGGTTTTGCCGACCGGCAATTCTTTCTGGGGCGCGGGGCCGGGGCATTCCCGACGGCCTCGGCGGTACTCAGCGACCTCTCGGCGCTCACCTACGGCTACCGCTACGCCTACAAAAAGATTCACCAGAATGCCCACCTCGCCCTCACGCCCGACGCGGCTGAAGTGGAGGTGCTCGTGACATTCGATGCGGCCGGCACCGTGCCCGACAAGGCGGATTTTAGCGCTGTGCACGAGGAGCTTCGCTCGGCTCAGCGGGGTAGCTATCTCACCGGCACCATCGGGCTGGGCCAACTGGCGCGGGCGGCGTGGCTACGCACGCCCGGCGTGTGCATAGTGCGGCTAGCAGCTCCGCTGCGTGCTGCTGTGGCGGTGCCTGCTGCCCTCGAAACCACGGTTGCCTAATGCAATCCCTTTACTTTTGAGGATGGCTCTTTCTTCTGATTCTCCCATTGGCACCGGCCTGCTGGCCTACGGCATGTCGGGCAAGCTCTTTCACGCGCCGTTTGTGGCGGCTCATCCCGGCTTTGCATTGCGAGCGGTGGTTGAGCGCCACGCGCAGCGCATGGTGGCCGACTACCCCGACATCGTCAGCTACCTTAGCGCCGAGGCGCTGCTGGCCGACCCCACCATCGAGCTGGTGGTGGTGAATACGCCCAACGATACCCACTACGACCTTGCCCGCCAGGCGCTGCTGGCCGGCAAGCACGTATTGATCGAGAAGCCTGTGGCTACGACCGTGGCCGAGTGGCACGAGCTCACGGCCCTGGCGCGCCAGCAGGGTCGCCAGGTGCTAGGCTACCAAAACCGCCGCTGGGATACCGACTTCGGCGCCGTGCGCCGGGTGGTGGAAAGCGGCCAGTTGGGCCAGCTTATCGAAGTGCATTTGCGTTTCGACCGCTTTCGGCCGGCCTTGCATTCCAAGGTGTTTAAGGAAGATGGCCGCCCCGGCTCGGGGGTGCTCTACGACCTGGGGCCGCACTTGCTCGACCAAGCCATCGCGCTGTTTGGCCAGCCGTTATCGTTTCAAAAGACCGTGGGTCGCTACCGTGCCGACTCGCAGGTGGATGACTTTTTTACTATCCAGCTGCGCTACCCGCAGGGCTTGCACGTGTGGGTAACGTCGAGCCTGCTCGTGGCCGACCCCGGCCCGGCTTTCATCTTGCACGGCACGCAGGGCAGCTACAAAAAGGACCGCACCGACCCCCAAGAGGCGCAGCTGCTAGCCGGTACCAAGCCCACCGACCCTGCCTACGGCCGCGAACAGCCCGGCCAGGAAGGCTACCTGACGCTAGCCGACCCCGCCAGCCCCAGCCAGACGGGCTCACCCACGCCCGACGAGGCTGCGCCGGCCAACTACCTGGGGCTGTTCGAGGCAGTGTACCAGGCCATTCGTCACGGGCAGGCCTACCCCATCCGGGAAGAGGAACTTGCTTGGCAACTGGAAATTTTGAACGCCGAGCCCACGCGCTAACTGGCTAGCTATCGAGCAGATCGGCGTACTCTTGCTGGTGCTGCTGCACGTAGCCGGCCATGAACTCGCAGCTCGTGCGCACGCGCAAGTGCTGCTGGCGGGCGTAGGCCAGGGCAGTTTTGGCTAGAGCTTCGGCAATACCCTGGCCGCGCTCGGCCTCGGGCACAAACGTGTGGACAAAATCAATGACGCCTGCCGCGGGCAGCGAGTAAGCTAGCTCGGCCTGCTGGTTGCTAGTGCCAGCGGTAAACTCTTGGTTAGCAGGGTTGTGTTGGATAGGAGAAGCCATGAAAGAGAATAATGAAAAGAAGGTAAAGAGAACCCATGTACGAGGGTAGCGCAAAAAATGGCCGCCCAAAAATTCCGAATCAGCAACGCGAACCCGGAAACCACAGTAAACACCGTGTCGGGTTTGGCCCGGCCACACGACGACTCTTTTCTTTCCCTCCCATGAGCACTTCTTCTGATAACCAGCCGCTCCCCGATGGCCAGCGCGAACGCGCCGCTACCGCTCACCTCAACCCCAACGACCCAGCTCACGAAGCATCGAGCACGCCTGCTTACGGTGACTTTGGCAAGCCCGAGAATGCGGCGAGCCAGCAGCCCACGGCTGGCCGCGATGGCTCAAACGATAACCCCGATGAGTTCAGCGAGCTGCGCAAGCCTGAGGATGCCCAGCAGGCACCCGCTAACCCCGCTGACCAGCGCGGCCACGTAACCCAAAATCAAGATCCCAATGCTGTGCGCGCCGTGCAGAACGCCGAAACCGACGAACAGCGCGCTGCATGGTCGGATGACGACCCACGCTACGCTGGTGGCAAGCCCAAGGCAACCTGGGCCGAAGAAAACGCAAAAGAACACGATAACAACTAGCTCCTATGGCCTCTATTCCGCAATCTGCTCCCGGCAACGACCTAAACGGTAAAGCCACCGACGCAAAAACCAATGAGTCGGCTAACGCCCGCACCGCCACCGAAAAGGAGTCGGACAGCTTTCTCGACCGTGAAACGGCCGGCCAGGTATTCGACGACAACAGCGGCCAGCAAATGTCTGACATGATGGACGATTCGCTGCGCTCAGACTCGCAGGCCCCCATGGGCTCGGCGCCCGCTTCGGCTGAAAACGTACCCGACGAGCTTTCAAACCCTAGCGAAGCCAATTTTACGCTTCCCGAAATGCAGCACCAGGGCAAAAACCTGACTGCTGAAGGTGACGCTGAATAGCCGTTAAAAATACATTACAAAAGAGCCCGCGGCCAATTGGCTACGGGCTTTTTTGTGCATTTTAGTTTTGGCCGGCATCGGGGGGGTAGGGCAGCACCAGTTGCCCGCTTGTAGCTATGCTGGTTCCGCGCCGGGTGCGTCGTCGTTTACTGTTGCCGCCGGGTTGGGTAGCACTAGGGTTTTTGTTGCTGCTAGGTTGCCAGGCGATGCGGCCGTGGGCGAGGCAGCTAAAGCAATGGAACGTAATGCAACTCACAATGCCACCTCTAAAAGCTGACACTAGCTATGTGCATTTTCTAAAAGAGCATTCGGTAGGTATTCCGGGAGAGGAATATAATCCTTACACCACTGCTTGGTCTACGAGCGCAGCAATTGCTCTGCGGAAGATGCGACCGTGGCATGACACTGAGTTCAGAGGCAGTAGTTTACTTGATTTCCTGAATGCAAATGCGACTGAATCCGCAATCAGAAAAATTATCGCCGATACCAGCCACGCTGGTGGCGTACGCATACAATTCCTGCCTGGAGCTACCTATGCGAACCTTGTAAAGGTGTTGGATATTATGAATTATACCAATCAGAAAAAATATTGGTTAGACATCCGACATGAGCCCACTACATTTTACGCGATTACTGATAAACCGCTGCCAAGAGATACCACGCCAGTTTTTATATGTGGTTTTGTGGCGAGTAAACCACAGCCGATTAAATCCACATTTCAACGACTAGTAGTCGAAGTCGGGCAAAAAATAAGTAGCCTGCAAAACCAAGCTTGGCGTCTGCCTATTTTGTTGTTGGTCATAATTAGTAGCCTGAGCTTGTGGCGAATGGTATACCACAAGCCAAACTACCACAACTCATAGCCCAAAGAATTGCCTGCCCTACCCCCCGATTTGCGCCGCGCCTTGCTCGAACTTCCGCAGCGGGAAAAAGACCAACTGCTAGCTCGCCTTGTGGCTCAAGATGCGGTGCTGACTGAGCAGTTCGCTTACCGCCTGCTCGAAGGCCCCGATGCCCTGGAGGTGCGCCGCGCCACCCTGCGCCAGCAAGTAGACGACCCCGTGCGCGGCTACCACCAAACGCCCAACGACCTGCTCGTTATTCTGCGGCAACTGCAAGCGCGGCTGGCCTACCACGCCCGCATCACGGAAGATGCTTTTGGGGAAGTAGAGCTGAGCCTGCGGCTGCTGGCCAACGTGTTTAGGCACCAGCCGGCGCTGGTGGCCCGGCTGCACGGCCCCACTCAGCCACTGCTGCAACACCTGGTGCGCCGCACTCAAGAAGTCCTAAAGCAGGCCGCCAAGCTGCATCCCGACTACCACCTGGAGCTAGCCGAAACGACCAACGCTGTGCTGGCGGGCCTGTTTGCCTGCGGGGCCGCGCCCCTGGCGCGTGAGGCGGGCCTGCCCGCTAACGTGGCGTGGGGGTAGCGCTTGGCGCACTAATCCCTACCCCTACTAGGGTGCCGAAGTAACTGTAAGAGTATTAATTCAAGGAAATACTTCACCCTGCAAAGTTCGAAAAGTAGTAAATTGATAGAACTATCAAACTTGCTAAAAATGCGACCTGAAGCAGCGAAATCCAGCCGCATTTTTCGTGAGTAAACTGGCGAGGCGATTTACCTTTACCAAGAATTACGCAGTACGCAATTATTTATGAAACTACTCTATGCCTTGCTGTGGCTGGGCGCCTTAGTTGGCCTAACGCCGGTGCTGGCCGCGCCACCCACCATACCGGGCCGACTGGTGCTGAAGCTGCGAGCTAGTGCTGGCCCGCCTGCTGCCGACCTGCCCGCGCTGCAAGGGGCGTTGCGGGCCCTGCACGCCACAAGCATAGCCCAAAAGTTTCCGACCAGCCAGGCACCCAACCCTGAGCAAGAAGGCAGTGTGGATTTGCGGCGCGTGTTTGAAGTGCAGGTGCCGGCCACGCTGCCGCTGGTAAAGGCGCGAACACTGCTGCTGGCCACGGGGGTAGTAGAGTACGTAGAGCCGCTCTACATCCGCGAGTCGTTGTACATGCCCAATGACCCGCTTGCCGACTCCGTTACCGGCAACCAGTATTACCTGCGCCTAACCCACGCCTACCGTGCCTGGGACTTTACCAAGGGTGACACGAGCGTGGTGATCGGGATAACAGATACGGGTACTCGCTACAGCCACGAAGACCTGCGCCGCCAGGTAAAGTACAACTACGCCGACCCTATCAATGGCCTCGATGATGATGGCGACGGCTACATCGATAACTTTTACGGGTGGGATCTGGCCAACAACAACAACGACCCCCTCTACAACGACGGGTCGACGCACGGCACGCTAGTGGCGGGCATAGCAGCGGGCCAGGCGGGCAACGCCATCGGCATTGCCGGGGTAGGGATGCGGTGTAAGTTCTTGCCCTTGCAGATCTTTCCGGGTACTACCACGGGCACGTTTGCCGGCTATGAGGCCCTCGTGTACGCGGCCGACCACGGCTGCCGGGTTATTAATATGTCTTGGGGTGGGGCGGGGGGCTATTCGCGCTTCGAGCAGGATGTGTGCACCTACGCGGCCGTGAACCGCGACGTGGTGCTGGTCGCCGCCGCCGGCAACACGCCCGTCGAGGTGCTGTTCTACCCCGCCTCCTATGACCACGTACTGGCGGTGTCGGCCACTAACCAGGCCGACGCCAAGGCCGATTTCTCTACCTACAACCACCGCATCGACCTGGCGGCGCCGGGGGTGACCATCTTTTCGACTCAGGGCGCGCTCAATGGGGCCGACACCGACTACTGGCGCGGCTCGGGCACGTCGCTGGCGTCGCCGCAGGTGGCAGGCGCGGCGGCGTTGGTGCGGTCGAGGTTTCCGCAACTCACGGCCGAGCAGGTGCAGGCCCAATTGCGCCAGGCGGCCGATACCAGCATCTACCAGTTGCCCGCCAATAAAAACTACCGGGGCTACCTCGGTACGGGCCGCTTGAACATAGCGCGCGCCGTGGCCGCACTAACTCATCGCGAAGTGCGCATTACCAGCAGTGCGCTCGCCCCAGCCCGGCCCACGGGCTACGCACCCGGCGATACCGTGCGGCTAACCGTTACGGTGCGCAACCTGCTGCAGCCGGTGGCAGGAGTTGCGGTTACACTCGTGTCGCTTTCGCCCTACCTCACGGTGCGGCAGGGTAGCTTTGCGGTGGGTAGCCTAGCTACCCTGGCCCAAACCACGAACGCCACCGCTCCCTTCCGCCTGGCTGTGGCGGCCAGTGGCATCCCAATCAATACCAAGGCTACGCTACGCTACCAAGTGGTAGGAGCAAACGGCTACCGCTCTACCCAATACTTGGACCTGCTACTTAATCCTGATTACGTGCAGCTCGATGCCGGCGACCTCAGCCTCAGCCTGACTAGCCAAGGCAACATTGGCTACGACAGCCCGGCCGCGGCCGTGGGGCAGGGGGTAAGCTACCGCCACAGCACTCCGTTGCTAAGCGAGGGTGGGCTGCTCGTGGCTACGTCTGCTACTCGTGTGGCCGACCGCCTGCGTACCAGCAATGGCACTACGCGGCAATCGTTTTTCAGGGTGGCCCAGGTGCAGCGCCGGGTGCCCGGCCCCCGCGCCGACCAGGAAGCCAACGGTATATTTCGCGACTCGCTGCCCAATGCCCAGCAGCCACGCTCGGTGGGTGTGCGCGTGCGCCAGCACGGCCAAAGTTGGGCTACCCCTGCTGCGCGCCGCAACGTTATTCTGCTCGATTATACCTTGCACAATCTCACCGCCGATACGCTGAAAGCCTTATACGCCGGCCTGTTCACGGATTGGGATTTACCCGGTGAGGCCGCCCGCAACGTGGTCCGCTGGGACTCGGTGAACCACGTGGGCTATAGCTATGACCCTATAGACCTCACCGTGTACGCGGGCGTGCAGGTGCTGGGCCCGCGGGCCGCTGGGGTGTATGCTATTGATAATTCGGCCCCAGCGGGCACGCCCATTTACTTTGGCGATGGTTTTAGCCCCGCCGAAAAGTACCTGGCGCTGAGCGGCGGCTTTGGCCGAGCGCACCGCGAGGTGGGCACTGCCACGACGGGTAGCGATGTATCGCAAGTAGTGAGCACGCTGATACCGCGCCTAGCGCCGGGCGACTCCGTTACCATCGCATTTGCGGTGCTGGCTGCGCCCACGCTGGCCGAGCTGCAGGCCTCAGCTCAAGCGGCAGCTGCCGTTTACCAGCAGCAAGTGCTGGCTGTGGCCAAGCCGCTGGCGCCAATCGGCTGGCAACTATACCCCAACCCCGTGCACAGCCAGTTGCAGGTGCGCACACCGCTGGCCGTAGGCGCGGCTATGGTGCAGGTCTACGACACACAGGGCCGGCTAGTAGCCAGTGAGGTGCTGCCCGCCGGGGGCGGCGCCGTGGCGTTGGCGGCCCTACCCCCCGGCCTCTATGTGGTGCGGGTGCAAGGTGCCGCTGGCAGCTGGGCTCAGCGCATCAGCCGCGAATAGGGGCGCTCCCCGGATAAAACCTAAAAAAAAGGACCGACGGTTAGTCGGTCCTTTTTTGGTTTCCTACCCCCGGCAGCGTAGCCAAAGATTAAGAAGTTAATTACTTACATGCTGCCCGTGCGGGTCGAGTCCATCTTCATTTTGCTGCCGCGCATTTTGCGGCTCTGCTTGCGCGACTCCTTATACTCCTTGCGGTCGCCGTCGGTGCGGGGCTTGGTAGTGGCCTTCATGCGGTTGCCAGCTTCGTCCCGGCCCTTCACCTTCATTTTGCCATCGTCGGCCATTTTGGTTTTCACCGTCATGCCATCGGTAGTGGTGATAACTTTATCGCCGCCATCTTTGGTAACCGTAGTGGGGGTAGTCGAAGGAGTAGTCTGAGCCTGCGCAGTAGCCACGGCAAACAAGCTGAGGGCCAAGGCAGAAAGAAAGGTCTTTTTCATGATCTGGAAAGAACTAAGGTGTGGGCGCTATACGCACACCCCCGGGGCAAAGGTTATGCACCGTAGCCCTAGGGACGGCGGTTTACAGCATTCAGGTCTTCGAAGGCGTGCTTGAGGCGGGCCACGAAGGTTTTTTCGCCCTCACGCAGCCACACGCGCGGGTCGTAGTACTTTTTGTTGGGCGAGTCGGGGCCGTTGGGGTTGCCAATCTGGCCCTGCAGGAAGCCTTCGTTCTTCACGTAGTACTGCTGAATACCTTCCCAGAAAGCCCACTGCAAGTCAGTATCGATGTTCATCTTGATGGCCCCGTAGCCGATGGCCTCGCGGATTTCCTCCTGGCTCGAGCCCGAGCCGCCGTGGAATACGAAGTCAATGGGCAACTCCTCGGTAATACTGTGCTTGGTGCGCAAGTGCTGCTGCGAGTTGTGCAAAATCTTGGGTTCCAGCTTCACGTTGCCGGGCTTGTACACGCCGTGCACGTTGCCGAAAGCCGCCGCAATAGTAAAGCGCGGGCTGATTTCACGCAGTTGCTCGTAGGCGTAGGCCACTTCTTCGGGCTGGGTGTAGAGCTTAGAGCTGTCTACGTCTGAATTATCAACGCCGTCTTCTTCGCCGCCAGTCACACCCAATTCGATTTCCAGCGTCATGCCGATTTTGGCCATGCGAGCCAGGTACTCGCGGCAGATTTCGATGTTCTCCTCAATCGGCTCCTCCGACAAGTCGAGCATGTGTGAGCTGTAGAGCGGCTGCCCGTGCTCGGCAAAGTATTTCTCGCCGGCGTCCAGCAGGCCGTCAATCCAAGGCAATAGTTTCTTAGCCGCGTGGTCGGTATGCAAAATCACCGGCACACCGTAGGCTTCGGCCATCAGGTGCACGTGGTGCGCGCCCGAAACGCCACCCGCGATGCTGGCCTGCTGCTTGTCATTGGGCAAGCCTTTGCCCGCAAAAAATTGCGCGCCGCCGTTCGAGAACTGAATAATAACCGGCGAATTGAGGTCGCGCGCGGCTTCAAGCACGGCATTCACCGTGTCGGTACCCGTAACGTTGACGGCGGGCAGCGCGTAGCCGTGGGTTTTCGCGTGTTGAAAGAGGGCCTGCACTTCGTCGCCGTGCAGCACGCCGGCGCGTAGGCCGGTTAGGGTGGAGTTTGCCATGAGACTATAAGCGGGGCAAAAAGGACCCGCATCTGCAAAGAAAACAACCACGCCGCGGTTTTAGCGCTCGCTCTCCGCAAGCCGGCTGACGCAACGCTTCCAACCATAACCTATTCTGCTCAGCATAAGGGTCTAATACCGTGGGCTAGCGTGCCCAAAAGAAGCAACTACCTACCGTAGCTTAGCCGCAGCTTCCAGGTAATATACAACTTCATCGATAGTGAGGCGGCCACGCGCAAAGCGGTCGAGTACTTGCTGCTGATGCGGCTCGACCTAAAACGGTGTGCCTTGGGTGAAGGAAATAACGGCTGCTACCAGGCGCTGGCGGCTTTGCTCTGTAGCAAGGGTTGAAACTTGCAGAGGTTGAATAGGGCGGGTGGGATAGTTCATGTTTTAAAGTTAGACCCTTTTCTCCAGAATGCCCTACTGTTTTCGTCCTACTAACTGAAATTTTAGCGAGATTTTTTTAAGGCCTACGCGGAGTAGAGTTTTTTATCTCGATAATGCCACTACGCATCACTAGGCAAGGGCAAGGCACTCAGCACACTACTGGCTGGCTGGTGCCTTGGCAGCAAGTATATAGGTCTAGCGTGGCTAGCTGTTAGCGAACGGAAACGCACTCGCTGACGCGCCAAATAAAAAAGGTCTTCCCAATGCAGGGAAGACCTTTTGGTGGTCTCGTTAGGAATCGAACCTAAATCTAGAGCTTCGGAGGCTCCTATACTATCCGTTGTACTACGAGACCGGTGCGGGGCTGCAAAAGTAGCCACAAAAGCCCGCCTAGCCAAACCTAGCTTACTATTTTGAGGCGGCAGGGGGGTAGGGCACAACCCTAGACCCTAAAAATCGGTTAGCCTACCCTGAACGTAATTATTCACCCTCCCCATGGATTCCACGAAAAAGACCCTCTACACGGCCGACGCTACGGCCGTGGGTGGCCGCAGCGGCCACGTCCGTTCCTCCACTGGTATTGTTGACCTTGATATGTCGGTGCCCGAAGGCCTCGGCGGCAAAAAAGGCGCTACCAACCCCGAAGAGCTGTTTGCAGCTGGCTACTCGTCGTGCTTCCAGCAGGCGCTGCTCGTAATAGCGCAGCGCGCCGGCGACAAGCTCGACCCCCAAACGGAGGTAAAATGCTTGGTAACGCTGTTTCAGGAAGGCGAAGGCTACGGCCTGAGCGCTATACTGGATGTAGACTTGAAGTCGTTTGACCAAGCCAAAACTATTGAGATGGTGCGCGCAGCCCACAAAATCTGCCCCTACTCGGTAGGCACCCGTGGCAACATGGAGGTAGAGCTGAAAGTAAAAGGCGAAGCCATTCCGGTGGCTCCCGAAGAAAACGCCGGCGTAGCCGAAAAGGGTGGGGTAACCGCCTAGTTCGCTAGCCCAAGCATGCAAAAGCGGCCCGCTCGAATCATTCGGGCGGGCCGCTTTTGCATTTGGTGGCTTAGAGGGGGGTAGGGCTACGGCCCTACCCCCTGCGTGTTAGCTAAAGCCCAATACGGGGTGCGGCTGGTAAGGCGCTTCGAGGCGCTCGATTTCACTGGCCGAGAGCTGCACGCCTACGGCAGCCACAGCGTCTTCGAGGTGGCCGGGCTTGCTGGCCCCCACGATGGGCGCCGTGATAACGGGCTTGCTCAGCAGCCAGGCCAGTGCAATTTGGGCGTTAGGCAGGCCACGTTCTTGGGCGATTTCCGTTACGCGGTCGGCCACGGCAAAGTCGTCGTCGCGGCCGTAGAGGCTTTTGCCGAAGGCGTCGGTTTTGGCGCGCTCGGTTTCGTTGCGTTCCTTCGAGCGGCCGCCCGTGAGCAGGCCCCGCGCCAGCGGCGACCACGGAATGACGCCAATTTTCTGGTCGGCGCAGAAGGGCAGCATCTCGCGCTCCTCCTCGCGGTACACCAGATTGTAGTGCGGCTGCATGCTCACGAAGCGTGTCCAGCCGTGCTGGTCGGCCAGGTACTGAGCCTGCGCAAACTGCCAGGCAAACATCGACGACGCGCCGATATAGCGCGCTTTGCCGGCCTTCACCACGTCGTGCAGCGCCTCCATCGTTTCTTCGATGGGCGTTTCATAATCCCAGCGGTGAATCTGGTATAAGTCCACGTAGTCGGTACCCAGGCGCTTTAGGCTGGCGTCGATGGCGCTCATGATATGCTTACGCGACAAGCCTTTATCATTCGGCCCCGGCCCCATAGGGTTAAAGACTTTGGTAGCCAGCACTACTTCGTCGCGCTGGGTGAAGTCGCGTAGGGCGCGGCCTACCACTTCCTCGCTGGCGCCGTTGGAGTACACGTCGGCCGTGTCGAAGAAGTTGATGCCCAGCTCCAGCGCCTTCTGAATGAAGGGCCGGCTGGCCTCCTCGTTCAGGGCCCAGGGCCAGCGCTCGGTGGGGGTGCCGTAGGTCATGGTGCCCAGGCAAATTTTAGAAACCTGGAGGCCAGTGTTTCCTAAGCGAGTGAATTCCATTGTGGAAAAGGGGGTAAGGAGGTAAGTGATATAAGCTAGTAAACAGCACGTCATGCTCATCCGGCGTCCGCTTGTCGAAGCATCGCGCTCGCCTCGTTAGGATTACTTACCCCTAGCGGCGCGGGCGAGATATTCGGCAAGCGGACGCCAGATGAGCATGACGTGCTGAATTCTTGATTATAACCAAAAAAGCCCGCCTGGGTTACCAGACGAGCTTTTTTAACTTCTGCCTTTCGACTGCTTACGCAGCGGCCAGCACTTCTTTCACGCGGGCAGCGGCGTCCTTCAGCAGGGTAGCCGAATACACTTTCAGGCCGCTTTCGTCGATGATGCGGGCACCTTCCTCGGCGTTGGTGCCTTGCAGGCGTACGATGATGGGCACGCGGATGTCACCGATTTTCTTGTAGGCCTCTACCACACCGTTGGCCACGCGGTCGCAACGCACGATGCCGCCGAAGATGTTGATGAGGATGGCCTTCACGTTCGGGTCCTTCAGGATGATGCGGAAGCCCGCTTCTACCGTCTGGGCGTTGGCTCCACCCCCTACGTCGAGGAAGTTGGCCGGCTCGCCGCCGCTCAGCTTGATGATGTCCATGGTCGCCATGGCCAGGCCAGCGCCGTTTACCATGCAGCCCACGTTGCCGTCGAGCTTCACATAGTTCAAGTTCGACTCCGAAGCCTCTACTTCCAGTGGGTCTTCTTCGTTGGTGTCGCGCAGGGCGATAAAGTCCTTATGGCGATACAGAGCGTTATCGTCCAGGGTCACCTTGGCGTCAACAGCCAGGATTTTGTTGTCCGACGTTTTCAGCACGGGGTTAATCTCGAACATAGCCGAGTCGGTTTCGTCGTATGCCTTATACAAAGCCGTTACGAACTTCACCATTTCCTTTTGTGCCTCCCCTTCGAGGCCAAGGCCGAAGGCGATTTTGCGGGCCTGGAAGCCTTGCAGACCCACAGCTGGGTCGATGAATTCCTTCAGGATTTTCTCGGGGTGCGACTCGGCTACCTCCTCGATGTCCATGCCACCCTCGGTGGTGTAGATAATAACGTTTTTGCCGCTGGTGCGGTCGAGTAGTACGCTCATGTAGTACTCCTTGGTGGGGCTTTCGCCGGGGTAATACACGTCCTGAGCGATGAGCACTTTGTTTACCAAGCGGCCTTCGGGGCCGGTTTGCTTGGTCACGAGCTGCATACCGATAATCTGGCCCGCGATGTCTTTTACCTGCTCCAGGTTTTTGGCGAGCTTCACTCCGCCGCCCTTGCCCCGGCCGCCGGCATGAATCTGCGCCTTGATGACGTACCAGCTGGTGCCGGTTTGCTCGGTGAGCTTTTTGGCGGCTTCTACGGCTTCTTCGGCGGTGTCGGCGGTAAGGCCTTCCTGCACGCGCACGCCGTATTTTTTAAGAATGTCCTTGCCTTGATACTCGTGAATATTCATCGGAGGGGGTAGGGGTGGAGTTTTAAGTACTGGCGCGAAGGTAGGGCCGGGATGCCGCTTGTCATTGCGAGGGCCACGAAGTGGAGCGCAGCAATCTTTCCTTTCGCGTCAGAATTGCGAATCCAACGATTAAGTAAAGAGTGCCGCCTCTCACTTCGTGGCGCTCGCAATAGCAACACAAGGGGGCTAGCCAGCCCCAACGCCCGTCCGGCTTTCCACGTAGCTTTGTCTGGCTAACCTGTTTCTTCTTTTTTGCCTTGCTACAAGCCATCAACCTTCGTAAAAGCTACAACTCGCTGGAAGTGCTCAAGGGCATCGACCTCACCATTCAGCGCGCCGAAATTGTGAGCATTGTGGGGTCGTCGGGGGCCGGCAAGAGCACGCTGCTGCATATTCTGGGCACGCTCGACGAGCCCGACTCGGGCGAAGTGCTCTTCGACGGGCAGTCTGTCACGAGCCTGGGCCGCACCTCGCTGGCCAAATTTCGGAACCGCCACATTGGCTTCGTATTTCAGTTTCACAACCTGCTGCCCGAGTTTACGGCCATCGAAAACGTGTGCCTGCCCGCCTACCTGGCCGACCGCTCCGAAAAAGAAGTGCGGGTGCGCGCCCGCGAATTGCTCGGCCTGCTCAACCTCGACCACCGCGTCGACCACAAGCCCAGTGAAATGAGCGGCGGCGAACAGCAGCGCGTGTCGGTGGCACGCGCGCTCATCAACTCGCCCGAAATCATCTTTGCTGACGAGCCCAGCGGCAACCTCGACTCGAAGAATGCGCAGGAGCTGCACGAGCTGTTCTTCTGGCTGCGCAAGGAGTTTGGCCAAACCTTCGTCATCGTGACTCACAACGACACGCTGGCCCAAATGGCCGACCGCACCATCGTGATGCGCGACGGCCATATTCTGCAAGAATAAGGGGGGTAGGGCTAGTAAGAAAAGCCGTAGAAGAACGTCAGGCTGGGCCTGTCAATGCAGCTCGCTTGCGTCGTTGGGATGAGTAATCCTAGTGGCGTGAGCGAACTGCTTTGGCAAGCCCAGCCTGACGTTCTTTCTGCTTCGTGTTAGGGCAAATTGTAGGCTAAGCCGATTGGAAAAACTAGGTGTCGAAAAGCATTTTTAGGGCCCTGCTAAAACGTCTGATAATCAGTGCTAAATTTTACTAAGAAAATTGGCTTTGTTGGAACAGTATTTGGCTGGGGTTGGTTATTCACTCGTACTACAGAACGATAACCGGCCGCTGGCCAACCCTACCATGACCGAAGTCACCAAAACCCCTAAGTAAGCTACCGTCGCCAAGAAAGCTGCTCCCCGCGCGGAGAGTTATGACATCGCTAAATCGGACGAAACGCTCGACTTAGCGAAGGACTTGGCCAAGTTTATCAAAGACAACAAGCTTAGCACCCAGGTGCAGGGCAAAGAGTTTGTGAACGTGGAGGGCTGGCAGTACGCCGGTTCGCGCCTGGGCATCGTGCCCGTGGTGGAGCACGTCATCGACCTAAGCAACGAGCAAGAATTAAAATACCAAGCTAAAGTGACCTTGTTTGACCTGCGCCACGGCGTTACGGTCGGAGCTGGCTTTGCCATCTGCTCTAACAAGGAGAGCGGTAAGAAATTCTACCAGGAGTTCGCGATTGCCAGCATGGCACAGACCCGCGCTATCGGCAAGGCGTACCGCAACATTCTGGCCTGGATTATCCGCGCTGCTGGTTACGAGCCTACCCCTGCCGAAGAGATGGAGTATTCGGGCAACGTGCCCGCGCCTGCCGTGGCCCCGGCCGTAGTAGTCGCTGAGCCCGCCCCCGTAATGCGCGCCGTCACTACCGCTCCGGCGGCTCCTGCCGAAGCGCCGGCTGCTGAGGCCCCCGCCGCTGCCCCGGTGCAGTATGCTACCGCCAGCCAGAAAGAAGAGATTATCCGCTTGCTGAACCATCCGCTCATCACGCGCCAAGAGAAGACCAAGATGCTGCTTAACATCAATCGCCTCGATGAGGAGCGCGCTACCCAGGCCATCGCCAAGCTGCGCAAAGCCATCGAAGACCGCGAAGGCACCACGGCCGTAGCTGCCTAAGTTGCCCTTAAGCAAACGCAAAAGCCCGGTGCCGCAAGGTGCTGGGCTTTTTTGCGCAGTAGCGCGAAGCTTCTGCGTCGTGTGCGACCACGGCGAACTGGGGCGTATGGGCTTGCCGGCTTGCCACCAACAGTAGTACGAGGCGGAAGCTTCATGCTACTGTTGGTAGCCGTATTTTTACGGGATGCCTACCCCCCCCGCTACTGCCAATCCGCTTGCCGTGCTGCGCCAGTACTGGGGGCACCAAGCGTTTCGGCCGGGGCAGCAGGAGATTATTGAGGCGGTGCTGGCGGGACACGATGCGCTGGCGCTGCTGCCCACGGGCGGCGGCAAAAGCGTGTGCTTCCAGGTGCCAGCACTGGTGCGGCCGGGGCTGTGCGTGGTGGTTACGCCGCTCATTGCGCTCATGCGCGACCAGGTCGAAAACCTGCGCAAGCGGGGCCTAAAGGCTGAGGCCGTGTACGCGGGCATGAGCCACCAGGAAATCGACCAGGCGCTCGACAATTGTGTATACGGCCGCGAAGTTAAGTTCTTGTACGTCAGTCCCGAGCGATTGCTCACCGACTTGTTTCGGGCGCGGGTGGCACGCATGCAGGTGGGCCTGCTGGCCATTGATGAGGCGCACTGCCTGTCGCAGTGGGGCTACGATTTTCGGCCGCCCTACCTGCGCATTGCCGAGCTACGGGCGCTGCTGCCGCCCGAGGTGCCGTGCATTGCGCTCACGGCCACCGCCACCGGCCAGGTGCGGCAGGATATTGTCGAGAAGCTCCACTTTCGGCCTGGCTACGGCATTTTTACCCAAAGCTTTGCGCGGCCCAAACTCTCGTATTCGGTGCTGCAAACCGAGGACAAGCAGCACCGATTATTGGAAGTACTAAGGGGGGTAGGGCCTGGCAAAACCGGCATCGTGTACGCCCGCACGCGCCGCCAGGCCGAGGACACGGCCACTTGGCTGAGCCAGCAGGGCCTGCCCGCCGCCGCCTACCACGCCGGCCTGGCCGCCGAGCAGCGCACCCGTACCCAGCAAGCCTGGCTGGATGATAAAACGCGCATTATTGTGGCTACCAATGCTTTTGGCATGGGTATCGACAAGCCCGACGTGCGCGTGGTGGCCCACCTCGATGCGCCCGCCACCCTCGAAGCCTACTACCAGGAGGCCGGCCGCGCCGGCCGCGATGGCCTCTACGCTTTTGCCGTGCTTCTCAGCGGCCCAGCCGATGCCGACGGGCTGCGCCGCCAGGCCACACTGGCACACCCGCCGCCCGATGTGGTGCGCCGCGTGTACCAGGCGCTGGCCAACTACTCGCGCACGGCCGTGGGTGGCGGCGAGCTGGTAGCGTTTGACTTCGACCTGAGTGTTTTTGCCGAAACCTACCGCCTCAAGGCCGTCGATGCCCACCACGCCCTTAAGGTGCTGGAGCAGCAGGGCTTCGTGCAACTCACCGAGGCCGTAAACCAGCCGGCACGGGTTCAGCTCATTAGCAATCAGCAGGATTTGTACCAGTTTCAGGTCGCTAATGCGCAGCACGACCTGCTCATTAAGGCCCTGCTGCGGCTGTACGGCGGCGAGTTGTTCGTGGCTTTCCAAGGCATTACCGAGAGCGCTTTGGCGCGGCACCTGCGCCAGAGTACCCAAGACGTGGCGCGCCAGTTGCGCTACCTGCACAGCACCGGCGTGCTGCACTACCAGCCGCGCCGCGAGCTGCCGCAGGCGCTTTTCACTACCCCCCGCTACGACGCTGCCCAACTGCCGCTCGACGAGCGCCGCCTCAAGGCCGCCAAGCAGCTCACCGAGCACCAAACGGCCGCCGTCATTGCCTACGCCGCTGGCACTACCCAGTGCCGCCAGCAGACCTTGCTCGGCTACTTCGATGAGCCCGATGCGCCAGCATGTGGCGTGTGCGACGTGTGCCTGGCTCGCAAAAAAGCCCAGCAAGCACCCAAAGATGCCGCCGGGCTGCAAGCTGGTTTGCTAGCGTTGCTACGCGCTGCGCCGCTGCTGCCGCGCCAGGTAGTGGCCCACTACCCCGTAGCCGAGGCTACCGCCGTGGCAGTCGCCCTGCGCGGCCTAGTCGAGCTAGGCCAGGTCGCCTACGCCGCCGATGGCCGGTTGGGTTTGGCGTAAAAAAGGGTCACCAGCACGAAATGCTGATGACCCCTAAAAACTTGTAACGCTTAGCTACTTAGCTTGGTAAGCCATAATGCCGCCCTCCAGGTTGCGCACGTTGGTTAAGCCCTGCTGGGTCAGAAAAGCCTTGGCAGCCGACGAGCGGGCGCCGCTTTTGCAATGCACGATAACTTCCTGGTCCTTTAGTTCTTCGAGGTCGTCGAGAGCCTGGGGCAGCGAGCCGAGCGGGATGTTTTGGCTGCCGGCAATGCGGCTTTCCTCAAATTCCCACGGCTCGCGCACGTCGAGGATGGTCGGGGTTTCGCCGGCTTGCTGGCGCTGGTGTAGTTCGGAGGCGTTGATGTCCGGCATGGGGGTAGGGAAGGTGAAAAAACGAAATTACTGCACCACCAGTCGGCGGGTGGCTACCGTGCCATCGGCCAGCGTGAGCTGCACCAAGTACACACCGCCAGACAACCCACCGGGCAGTTGCAGGGTAGGCCGCCCAGTCTCAGCGGCGGGCTGCTGCCACACGGGGCGGCCCAGCACGTCGAGCACAGCCGCGCGGCGGAAGGCGGGCCCGCTCACCACTACCACGGTGCCAGTGGGCGCGGGGTTGGGGTAGAGGCTAAATTGGGCACTGGTAGCCTGCTGCGCCTGGGTAGCCAGTGGCGTGCTGTTGTTCATCACGGCCCGCATCATCAGGGTGCCGGGGATAGACAGCGTGGGTTTCGACCAGGTATTTTGAGTGTTATAGAAGAGGGTAGGGGCCGTACTCGCGTTGTTGAGGTCGTAGCCGTAAGGCAAAAACTGCCCGCTCGCCGCCTGCCCAAACCCAATGTAAAACCGCCCCGATACGGGCACCGGCGTATCAAACGTAATGTCTTTGGCAAAAACGGAGTCGCGGCCCAACGGATTGCGCAAGGTGATGGTTTTAGTCGCCAGCGGATTGGCCGCGGGCTGGCCATTGTTGTCAGCCCACACGGCCACCGTCACCGAGCGGTTCAGGAAGTTTTCGCCGCCCTGGTTTAGCGGAATGTTATTGAATACAGGAGCCAACCGGATGGCCCGCACTTGGTCATTTTTGGCCGCCACCACGGGGTAGGCGTAGTAGCTGACCGGCCCCGTGCTCTGGGCGGGCAACGGCAAAAACGACTCGGCCGACCCATCGTCAAAGGCGTAGTAGTCCGTCAGGTCCAGGTCGCGGTAGGTGGTGTCGTTGGGCAGCGTGAGCGGGTTGGTTTCGTTGGTGGTTAGGGCCAGGGTGTAGCGGTAGCGGCGGGGCGTAGGGGTGAGGGGCAGCGGCGCCGAGCTGGCATTGCCCTGAATCACGACCTGCCGGGCCTTGGCCAGCAGCGGCTGGTTGCCGGCCACCCAAGTAGCTGGGGCAAAGCCACCGTTGCTGAGTTCTTGCACCGTTCCCAGCCAGGTGATGGGGGTAGGGTTGCCGCTGGGCAGCAGGTTGTTGGCGGTGGCGCTCATCGCCGGGTTGAGGGCGCTGGCGCCGACCACCGCATACTGCCAGGCGGGCATCGCCGTGTAGTTCTGCAAGGGGCTGCTGAGCCCACGGCTAGTAGCAATGTCTTGAAAGATAGTGTCATTGGCCGCGCGGTTGCGATTCAGGTAGATATAATCTACCCCAAACGCGTCGCGGCTCGACGACTGATTGCCCGCCGCCCGAAACCGAAACCGGAAGCCGCTGTGGAAGTAGGCAGCCTGGTTGAGCGGAAAAATCTGCTGCCGAAAATTCGTCGTCTTGCTTTCCGCGTTATACGTCCAGATGGTGCTCCAGCGCCCCGCGCTATCCAGAAATTCCAGCGTCAGGTACACTGGCGAGCCGCTAGCGCTGGCCACTGGCGCGCCCGCCAGCGTGCCGGCCTGCCAGGCGTAGCTTAGATACACTTGGTTGGCTACCGATAGCCCGCTCAAGTCAATGGGCTGCGAGGTAAGCGTATCGGTCACGCTGTACGACGAGGCCGAGGCCGCGTTATACGGCCGGCCATTGGCCCGCAGGCCGTCGAGCGTGGCCGTACCGCGCGTCAGGGGATTCACAGCCAGTCGGTTGCTTATATAGGCGCCACCGCCGCCGTAGTGCTGCGTCAGGCCGCTGCCGTCGGGGTAGTCGGTTGCGGCTCCTTGCCAGCGTAGCGGGCTGGGCTGCCCATCACGGGGCAGCGTAAAGTCCTCAAAAAAAGGCAGCGTGAGCGCCGTGGTGCGTTGGGTTGCGGCTGAGGGGGTAGGGGCCTGCGCTGCCGAAGCCGCCCGGCTAGGGTCGGCCCCCAGCGGCTGGGGCGTGAGCACGAGCGGCGCCTGAGCCCGCGCCGCCAGGCTCAGCAGTAACGCAGGTAGGGATAGGAAGCGAAGAAGTGGACGCATAGTAGCCGGAGATTAATTTAAAAGTAAATCGTCTGTCAGTGCAAGCAGCGCGGCAACCGCACCCAAGCGAAACCTGCACGAGCTAGTAAAACGACCTGTGCGGGTAGCGTGCTGGTGCAATTGTCGCACTGCGCTCGCAATGACAGACGATTTTTACCTTCAAAATATTACTCAGCTATCCACAAATCCACGAGCTGGCCCATGCGGATGGTGGCACCCGGCGTAGCTACCGGGCGCTGGCGCACCACGGTGCCCGGCAGTTGGCCGGTTTCGGCGGGCTGCTTGAAGACCTCGCCCACCTCCAGGTGCTGGCCGGCGAGTAGCGTGCGGGCCTCATCCTCGGGCATGTTCACGAGGTTGGGCATCTCAAATTCGGTGTTGCCGAGGCCATCGCCCACTTCCAGGTCCACCTTGGTGCCTTTGGCGATGGGCGCGCCGGGCGCGATTTCCCTACCCCCCACCAGCTGCTTAAGCACGGCATTCTGGGCGACGTTGGGCACGAGCTTGAGCTGGCCAATTTCGAGGTCGTAGCTCTTCAAAATGAGCTGTGCGTTTTTCACCGAGCCATCCGTGAGCTTAGGCATCTTGATGACCGGCGGGCGGCGCATGGCCACCGAAATGTAGATTTTGCGGTCCTGCTTCACCTTTTCGCCGGGCGCGGGTTCTTGCGTGAGCACCGTGAGAGGCCGGGTGCCGGGCGCGTAGCTGCTGTCGTCCACGAAGTAAGCCAAGTTGCGCTCGTCCAAGTAATTCTCCAGGTCGGCCACGTTCATGCCCGTGATTTTGGGCACCACAATAGTTTCGCCGTGGTGCGTGGTAATGGGCAGATACACGTAGAAAAAGCCCAGCACCAGCGCCGCGCCCAGCGCCTCAATCAGCGCCAGGTGCTTGAACACATCGAACCAGGTATCAGATTTAAAGAAAGACATACTCTACAAGAACGTCATGCTGAGCTTGCCGAAGCATCTCGCTCGCGTCGTTAAACGATGGAATTACTACCCCACGCCAGATGCTTCAGCAAGCTCAGCATGACGTTCAAAATTAACTAGTTACTGTTGGCAACTACCCGTTCTTGCCGTGCTTTGCCAAAATCCAGAATCCGGTCGATAAACTGGTAGGGCGTGTAGCCGGCCAGCGCCGTTTGGTGGAAAATGCACGTGGCGGGCGTCATGCCGGGCAGCGAATTGACCTCAATAATAAGCACTTCGATGGCGCCGCCCGTGCGCACCCGCACAAAGGCGTCGATGCGGGCGTAGCCCTCGATGCGCAGCACCTCGGCCACTTGGTGCAGCACACGCTTCACCTCGTCGGAGACGCGCTGGCGCTCGGCCGGGTCGGCCGCGTAGCGAGCGGGCGTGATATTCTGCCCTTCGCCGGCCAGAAATTTCTCCTCCAGGCTCAGCACTTCGCCGCTCGCCAGCGCCTCGCTAGCCTCAAAAACCTCGATGAGCAGCTGGCCGCTGGCGTCGTACGAAGTCAGCAGGCCGCCCGTCACTTCCAGGAAGGTAGCCGCACCGTCGGGCCCAATGAGCGTTTCCACCAAAAAGGCGTCCTTCTGTGGAAACTCCTCCTTAAAGCCTAAATGCAGTACTTCGGCCGGGCCTACGAGCAATGGCTCGTCGCGCCGGAAAATCTGCTCGCTGAAAGCAGCCAGCTCGGCGCGGTTCTTTATCTTCTTCACCGCCGATGAGCAGCCATCATCAGCCGGTTTGGCAATGAAGGGGTAACCAAACTGGCTTTCGAGACTGCGGTAAAACGCCTCGGCGTCGGCGGCCCACTCCAGGCGCTGGGCCAGGCGGTGGTCGGCCACGCGCAGGCCTGCCTCGCGCAAGCGGCGGTTGGTTTCAAACTTATTGATGGTCACGGCCGAGCTGGCCGCGCCCGAGCCGTTGTAGGGCAGGCCAAATTTCTCTAGCTCCTGCTGCAACGCGCCATCCTCGCCGGGCCGGCCGTGCAGGGCAATGAACACCTCATCTACTTGCTCGGCCAACTCGGCAAACGAGATGCGGCGCGGCGCGGCAATGGCCTGGCCCGCGTATACCTGCGTTAGCTGGCTGGCCTCGGCGCGAATTTTGGCCAGCACCGGGTGGGCTGGCTCGCCGGCCTCGCCGTGCTCGATTTTTTCGCGAATATCGTCCGCGTTATCCTTGAGCATCACGTTGATGGGTAGCTCATAGAGCCGGAACTCTGCACTGCTGCCCGCCAGGAAAACCGGTACCGGCCGGTACTTGGTGCTCGACGACAGCTTCTCGTAAATATTGCGCCCACTCTCCACCGAAATATGCCGCTCCGACGAGTAGCCGCCCATTATCACGGCCACCCGAATGCGCTCGTCGGTGCTGCCCTGCCGGCTGCGAATGGCGCCATCGAGCTGCGCCAGGGCCGCGCCCAGCTGCACCGGTTTCAGGCCGCCGCGCCGCCGCGCGTTCAGCGACGTGCGAATGATGTAGGTCAGGAACTGGCTGGGATTCAGTCCAATCTCGGCCGCCTGGTGGAAGAAAAACGACGCCGGCAACATGCCGCTCGTCGTGTTCGGGTCATTCAAGAAGATGGTCCCATCGGCCTGAATAAAGCCGTCTAATCGCGCATACACTTCAAAGCCGAAGGTGCTGAACATCGTCTGCGCCTCCTGGCGAATGCGCTCAATATCGGCTTCGGGCAAGTCGATAGGCGTCACCTTGCGAGCTAGGCCCGGCAGGTACTTGGCGCGGTAGTCGAAAACTTCGGTGCCTTTTACAATCTCGGTGGGGGGTAGGGCCAGCGGCGCGCCATTTTCATCCTCCACCACAATGCACGAAAATTCGCGGCCAGCCACAAATTGCTCGATAAGCACCTGCGCTTCGCCCGTGGTACTCTGCAAGCGCACGGTAGCAGTGGTTTGGAAAGCGGTAGCCAGCGCGTCTAGCAACGCTTCGGGGTGGCTGATGGCCGGCCCGTCGTTTAGCGTCACGGGTAGGGCAATGCCCTCCCGAATGTCGGCTAGCTGACGAACCCAGGCCAGGCGGCCTTCTTCCGTCAGCGCTTCCCAGTCGGCCTTGGTGAGCGTGCGGCGAAACAGTGCCCGGTCTACGGCGGCGCTAAACTGCGCCGGGTCTTCCTCCTTCACGATGCTGATGCCAATGCTGCTGCCCTGGTGCGGCGCCTTCAGCACCAGCGGCAGGCCCAGCTCGCGGCCCAGCAGCGAGAGCAGCGCTGCCGGGTCGGCAGTAGCCCAATCCTGGGCCGTGAGCACGTAAAAATCGGGGGTAGGGAGCCCGGTCGCTTTCAGCAGTTTCTTCTGCGCGATTTTGTCAATACCAAAGGCCGAAGGCAAAATGCCCGAGCCCGAGTACGGAATTCCTACCCACTCCAGCAAGCCCTGAATGGCGCCGTCTTCGCCGCCCGGCCCGTGCAGGGCTAGAAAAGCAAAGTCCATGAGCTTAGGTAGTTCGCTGGCCTGCACTTGGCGGCCTACGTGGCTGATAAGCTCCGTGAGGGCCTCGTCGCTGAGCTCGCCCAGGTTCTCTAAGTAGAGCTGCCAGGGGTGGCGCGAGGGGGGTAGGGCCGCCACGGGCGGGTAGAAATCGCGGATGGTACCCTTGTAGAGGTACTGCCAGTCGAGCAAAATGAAGTGCCCCTGGCTATCCACAAAAATGGGAACGGGCTGAAACAGCCCCTTATCCAGGTTATCAAAAACGGTGCGCCCACCGGCGAAGGAAATCTCGCGCTCGCGCGAAGTGCCCCCGAAGAAAATGCCGATTCTCATCATACTGCCCGCAAAGGTACGGCGGCGAGCAATGGCTGAATGGGCGAAGGACTGAATGGCTGAATGGGCAAAAAAAATGCTTTGGCCGGCCATTCACGCATTAGCCTGCCGCTTTTGCTACTTTGCACCGCTAAACCCGTACAGGTGCGGTAGGCTTTCGCCCATTCGCCCACTCACCCCTTCACCCATTGCCCCAGTGAACACCCTCGCTAACTACAACTTCGCCGGCCGCCGCGCCGTGGTGCGCGTCGATTTCAACGTGCCGCTCGACAAGGACCTGCGCATCACCGACGACACCCGCATTCGGGCGGCCACGCCCACCATCCAAAAGATTTTGGCCGACGGCGGCTCGGTGGTACTGCTCTCGCACCTAGGCCGGCTCAAGGGCGGCTACGAAAAGAAATTCTCGCTCGAAAGCCTGCGCCAGCGCTTGCAGCAAGAGTATGGCCGCGACGTACTCTGGGGCGGCGATGTGCTGAGCGACGAGGCCCTGGCTGCTGCGCAAGCCTTGCAGCCCGGCCAGGTGCTGCTGCTCGACAACGTGCGTTTTCACCCTGAGGAGGAGGCTGGCAACGAGGAGTTTGCTCAAAAGCTGGCCCGCCTCGGCGATGTGTACGTCAACGACGCGTTTGGGGCGGCCCACCGCCGCCACGCCTCCACGGCCGTCATGGCGCATTCCTTCGCACCCCAGGACCGGGTAGGCGGCCTGCTGCTGCAAGGCGAGCTCGACAACGCCCAAAAAGTGCTCGACAACCCCGAGCATCCCTACACCGCCATCATGGGCGGTGCCAAGATTTCGGATAAAATTCTGCTCATCGAGCGCCTGCTCGACAAGGTCGATAACCTACTCATCGGCGGTGGTATGGCCTACACCTTTGCTGTAGCGCAGGGGGGTACTATCGGCAACTCGCTGGTCGAAGCCGACAAGGTAGAGCTAGCCAAGCGGCTCATTGCCAAGGCTGAGGAAAAAGGCGTAAACCTTGTTTTACCCGGCGATAGCCTCATTGCCGACCGGTTTGCCAACGACGCCAACGTGGAAGTAGCCAGCAACCACGCCATCCCCCAGGGCTGGATGGGCCTCGACCTGGGCCCCGACGCCCGCGAGCAATTCGCCAGCATCATCCAGGATTCGAAAACCATTCTCTGGAACGGCCCGATGGGCGTATTCGAGATGAGCAACTTCTCGCTGGGCACCGAGTACGTGGCCCGCGCCATTGCCGAAGCCACCGAGGGCGGTGCCTACTCGCTTATCGGCGGCGGCGACTCGGCGGCGGCCGTGCAGCAGCTGGGCTTTGCCGACCGCGTAAGCTACATCAGCACCGGCGGCGGCGCGCTGCTCGAGTTTATGGAAGGCAAAGAGCTACCCGGCGTTACGGCGCTGGGGTAATGAGCCGTGGGTAATGAACAATGACCAGTGATTAATAGGTATTTATCTTACTTGCCTACTGCTCATTACTCATTGTTTGTTACTTTTTGCGCAGCCAAATCGAAGTGGTACCCGTATGACCGGGTACCACTTTTTTCTTTTCCACCACCCATGACTGACCACGAACAGGAATATGCCAAGATGGCCCGCCAAGTATATCGCACGCTCACCGACCAGCGCCCCCAGTGGGAAGCGCGCAGTCCCGCGATGGTAGCCGACTTCGAGCAGCTTAACAACTTTTTGCAAGCCTACGACGAAGTAGCAGGCCGCCAGGGCGAGAAAGGCGCCAAAGACTCCGGCGACGCCCGCGACCGTGCCGAAACCGCTGCTGAAGCTGCTGCTGGCCGCATCGTGCGTGGCCTGCGCGTGCTGCAATTAAGCGTGCACAACCCGGCTCTGGCCGAGGTAGCCAGCTATACCCCCGACGTGCTCAACCCGCTGCACGGCGAAGAGCTGCTGGGCGCCCTTAGTGCTATAGCTGCCGCTGCCGGCGGCGTAGCGCCCCTACTCGCCAACGAAGGCGTAACTGCCGAGCACCTGCAAGTGCTAGACGATGCCATTGCCGCGTACACACCGCTCGCTGGCCTCAATAACAGCAACCTTGAAAAAGGCAGTAGCCTCGATTTCACGGCCCGCCAGGTGGTAAAAGGCTTGCGCAAAGTGCTCCGCCGCCTCGACACCCGCATCGATAACCTGCGCGACGATATCCCAAGCCTGGGCCAGGCCTATAACGACGCCCGCGCCGCCGCCGAAACCGGCGACCTCGCCGAAGATGAGAAAGGCCCCGATGGTGGCATCGGCCGCGCCGCCGCTGGCAACGCCTTTGGCCCCGAAGGCCAGCCCGGCCAATAAGTATTTCTTACCCTCCACTAGGGGGTAGGGCCTTGCCAAAAAAGCCCCGTCACTACGCAGTGGCGGGGCTTTTTCATGGCCTCATGGTGCTAGGCTGCTTGCTTTTCTAAGGCTTGCAGCAGGTCGTCGGCCGCCTTTTCGATGTCGGCGTAGCCTTGCTGGGCGGCGCGCTCCTTGGCGGCAATCAGGCCATCGCGGTGCACAGTTTTGAAGTCGCCGTAGGGAAACTTGTAGCGGCCTTTGTTGTCGGCATTCTGGCTCTTATCCTCGCCCAGATGCCACTGCGCATACTCCTCGATTTCGTGTTGCTTCAAGAAGGAGTTTTCCTGCGCGGTGTCGGGGTGATGCTGGCCCCAATGGCCTTCGTCGTTTTTGAGCTTGCCATCCTTAATTAGCTTTTTAGCGAACGTAACGGCGGCGTGATTGAGGGTAATAGACATAGCAGGAAGTGGAAAGGATACTTCCGCAAGTACGAGGGGGTAGGGCCGCGGGGTTATAGCCCAGCTTGCCACTCGTGGCTCAGTTCACGTACGGCGCTTCGAGCCGGCGCCCCATGCTTTTGAAGCCGCGGCCGGGCAGGCGTCCCGTGAGGCGGGTGGCCAGGGCCTGGGCCTCGGGCGTGCTTAGCACGTCGAGCTCGTGCAGCCAGGCCAGGCGGCGCAGCTGCGGCTCGATGAGGCCCAGTGGATTGACGGGCGCGTACTCGCGGCGCAGGTAGCTTTTGGTATGGCTCTCCAGCTCCTGCACAAAGGCGCGCAGCTGGCGGCGGTCGCGGGGGTGGTCGGCCAGCGCCACCTTCAGGTTGGCGGTGTGCAAAATAGCCTGGTTCCACCAGTTTTGCCAAGCATAGAGCAACACCAGGCTCACGCCAAACGCGCCGCTGAGCGCATACACCCAAAAGTTTTCGGGCAAAGCCCGCTGGCCAAAAAACTGCTGCTGCACCACATTGCCGCCCAGCCAAAGCAGGGAGATGGCCAGCCATCGCAGGTGGCGGCCCGGCAAGTGGCGCTCATACGCCAGCCGAATGGGCAGCAGCTCCTCATACGGAATCTCCACAGCCATATCGACCGTGCCGCGGCCATCACGCTGGCTCATAAACAAGCCGTTTTCGCGCAGCATAAAGTGCGTGGAGCGGGTAACCTGACTTTGTTGAAACTCCATATTCTTCCTAAAACCTAATCATAAAGCTACGGCGCCCAGCGGGCCACAGCTACCGCAGTAGCTCAAGCGGCGCCGGCGAAAAGCACAACAAAAACAAGAGCACCATGACCCAGCCTAGCACTTGGCGGCCCCGACTTAGGGGGCGCTCGTCGGGCGCAGGCGGGTGGTAGACGCCCGACAGCCGCCCCAGCAGCAGCCCAAACAGCAGCCAGCCCGGCTGGCCTAGCGTGCCTGGCCACCAGGTAGCCACGGCTATTTGACCTAGCCACACTACGGCGCCGACCACTAGCCCCCACCAGGCGCGCGGCAGCAGCCGCCAAAATACAAGCCCCAGATACAGCGCATAGGGCACACCCCCGTACAGCCACACCTGCCAGCCACTGCGCACCGAAAACAGCCCTAGCCCCGCATAAAAAATAAACGCCACAAACAGCAGCGCCGACAGCCGCCCCGCCCGGCGCGGCCCAAGCAGCCCATATAAAATGTGCCCGCCGTCGAGCTGGCCGATGGGCAGCAAATTGAGGGCCGTAAAAAACAAGCTCAGTTCGCCGGCCACCAGCAGGGGGTAGCGCAGCAATAGGTTGGTGGGTGGCAGGCGATGCGGGTCGGCAAAGACGTGTTCCAGCAGTCGGTAGAGCAGCGGCTGGGCCAGCGTAAACTCAGGAGCCGGGTAGCGCGCCAGGCTGCGCGTGGTCACCAGCAGATACTCGGCCTGGTCGGGTAGGGTAGCAAAAGCGTAGGCCAGCAGCGGCACTGCTACCAGCAGCCCCGCCAGCGGCCCCGCCAACCCAATATCGAAGAAGTCGCGCCGCGAGAATATCCGGTCCTTTACCCTAATAACGGCCCCAAACGTGCCCAGCCCCAGCGGTACAGGCAGAAAAATAGGCAGCGTGGTGCGCACCTTGTGGTAGCGCGCCGTGAAGTAGTGCCCAAACTCATGCACCGTCAGCACCCCCAAAAATGGCCCCGCGTACAGCAGGCCCCAGCCCAGCTGCGCCCAGCGCTCGGCGGCCGGCAGCCCCAGCACATCAAACGATAATAATTCGACGGGCCCGCTGCGCACCAGCTGCACTCCGGCCAGCACCGTCGCTACCAGCGTGAGCAGAAACAGCCCCAGGTGCAGCGCGTAGCGCCAGCCCCGCGGCAGGGGCGGCCGCTCGTAGCGCCGAAACAGGCGCCGGGCCCAGGCTCCGCGAGGCGGCGCCACGGCATCGGCGGGCCAGCTAAATACCGGGTCGTTTTCGGACAGCTCAGTTAGGGGTAGGGGCCGGGGGGGTAGGATATTCTCGGGGGTAGGCACGCAGGGCTTCGGGCAGGGCGGTGGTAAGGGTCAGGGGCGGGGCTAGGTAAAGCACCCGCAGCCCCAGGCGGCGAGCCGTAGCAATGTGCTTCGGGCTGTCTTCAATGAATAACGTCTCGGCGGGCTGCCAGTTCATTTCGCGCAGCGCGTGCCGGAATATCTCCTCGCCTGGCTTGCGTAGCCCCACTTCCTGCGAATAGAACACGCGGTCGAGGCAATCGGCTATGCCATTTTTAAACCCGTACTGCCGAGCCAGGCGGCGGTTCACTTCTGCAATATGTAGTTCATTCGTATTCGAGAGCAACGCCGTTTGGTGCCCCGCCCGCCGCAACTCGCCAATGAGTGCCAGGCGCTCGGCTGGCACGTCGAGCAGCAGCGCGTGCCAGGCTTGGTCTATTTCCTCGTCGGTGGCGTCGAGGTCGTAGCGCGCGCGCAGCCCGTCACGAAATTCGGCAGCGGAAATCTTGCTGGTCTCCAGCAAATCAAATAGTTCAGCCTGATTGGCCTGGCTGTACTCGACGGTGCTACCCGCCCGGCTTAGGCGAGCAAATGCTGCGGGGGTGCGGTCGTAATCAATATCAATGATGACGCCGCCAAAATCAAAAAGCAGGTTAGGGAGCATTTTTTGGCCGCTAGCTTGTGGCTACTAGCGCATAGCCCGCAAAGGTCGGGCTCAAATGATGCCCCAACGCACGAAAATGCACACCCAATCGCTCCGTTTTGCGTAACTTTGAAGCGCTAACTACCCCAGGTGGTAGCACCGGGCCTATAGCTCAATCGGTTAGAGCAGCTGACTCATAATCAGCAGGTCCTTGGTTCGATTCCAAGTGGGCCCACTAAAAACCCTGTTTCCAGCCCGGAGACAGGGTTTTTATTTTTTAAGGGTACGTGTAGGGGTACACACCCTAAGATTTTGCATACTTTCCTACGGCTTTTCCCGTGGCCTACTCTAATGCTAATAAAAAAATAACTGGCCCGTATCTTTGCCCGACCTACGGGTTTGTAGTTGCCAGCTCTACCTAACGGTAAAAGCCCCACGTTCCTCAAATCTGAGGGCGTGGGGCTTTTTCATGCTGGCAGCAAAATTAGCCGTTTAACATTCTGAGCAAGGCAGGTGCGGCGGCATCAGCTTGTTGGTCTAGTCTCAGCAGCTTTGTATACCAGCGGGTGGGCTTGCCCCGGTAGTGGGTTTTACGGCCCTTGCGATATTCGGCCTCCCATACTCTATCAACTGCGAAGTAGCTAGCAAGGCCCCTGAACCGCTTTGATTCTAATTGGCTGTCGTAGTAGAGGCGTTCCATAGGAAACGCTAGTCGGTGCGCAAAGATGCCCGTTCCGCTTCGTAAGTACAGCACTGTGGCCCGGCGGCCAGTGTTGGGGCAAATCATATAGTAGCGGTGGCCACCCGTGCCGGATAGATTACTAGGCACGGCTTCTAGTTGCACTTGGTAATCGTATTTTGTTTTGTCGTTTACCGTGTAATAGAGCCGCAAATACGAATCTTCCGGTAGCATATGCGCGACTAAGCCGATTGAGCCAATAGGCCGGCCTCTAATATTCCAATGCAGTGTTTTGTGGTGAATGCCCGGCTCTAATATGCCAATACGGCGCAAGTAGGTTAATTCTAACCGTTGAGTTTCGTCACAAGTAGTCGGAAAGTTTGGAGTGCGGGGCATAACCGGACAGGTTTCAAGTAGGTAGCCGAAATCGTTAGGGAAGATACAAAATAGCACGCGTACTAGTACTAGCAAAAAGCCCCTAAAAGATGCCTGCGGGGCATCTTTTAGGGGCTTTTTGCTAGTACATAAAAATGTACGGGGTTGTCGGGTTGGGAAGCCTAAATATGTCAGGTTTTGTCAGGTTCGGCGCTGAGTGCCTTGGCAGGGCCGGTGGGCTATGCCGCGTAGGCGTTTTCGGGCTCCAGGTGGCGTAATAGGGAGAGGGCTGTGAGGGTAGCGAGTAGGGGCTGCACCTGCGTAGTACGGGTGCGGCGGAACTGGGCGGCCACCTGGGCAGCCGTAACCGGGGCGGCGGCTTGGGCTACTACGGCCCGCACGGCTTGCATTTGCTGGGCTAGCTCGGTGGGCCACGGCTGGGCGACGGTGGTATCGGCAGCGGCTACGGCGGCGGGGCCAGTGGTGGGTAGGGCTAGGGCGGCTTGCTGCTGGCCGGGGGCTTGGTAGGCGGGGCGTAGGTAGCGCATGGTGCCGGCCTTTTCCTCGGCGGCGCGGGCGTGGTTGAGGGCTACTAGGCGGGCTAGCAGCTCGGCATCGGGTAGGGTGGTGGGCCAGCCGTAGGCATCGGCTACGGCCGCGTCGAGGTCGGTGTGGAGGGACAACAGCACCGAGGCTAGGCCCTGCTGGTTGGTGGCTTGCTCTTTGGGGGTGAGGGGCTGACCGGCGCGTAGCTGCTCTACCACGTTGTAGAGGTTAGTGAGGGTGAGGCTGGGGTGTTGGGCCTGCTGACGTTTGCGGTGCGCGTCTATGGTTTCGGCTAGCTCGCGGATACGGGCCTGCTGGGCGGGCGTAGCATCAGGGAAAGGAAATGGGTCGAAACAGCGGGTTTTATCATAAACTGGGTCATTCCCTACGCCCATTCGGCCACCTGTTGCTAACGCCCAAGTGACATGGACTTTACTCGAAAGAATCCCTAAGCTAAAGGCATCATCTAAGGCAATTGCAATGAGTTTGTCATCTGGCAGTACATGGCTTTCTATAAAAACGAATAGCCGATGTTTAGCAACCTGAGCGGTCACGATATAGCGGCTAATGCCATTTAATGCAGGCCGAAAAGTTGAGCGGGCTTCAGCGAAAATCCACCAGCGGTTTCGCGTTGTTTCGCGTCGTACAGCATCTCGTTGAGGCTTGACGTTATCGTAAATGTGTTGGTAAACTTCGGGAAATTGCGTTATCACTTGTTGCTCAGTCAAGCCAAACAAGTCAATAATCATTTGATTACGAGAACTACCTGTTATGTCTTTACCATTACGGAAGGGTTTTATGTATTTCTCTAGCTCAACTATAGTTCCAAGACCTAGAGTTTGGGCTTGTTGTTCGGATATGACAAAGCCTTGCCCTACTGGAATCACGCCCCGGCTGCTTATGCCAGCGTTTGCCTTTAATCCTTGAGCAGTGGCAAAATCTGCCCCAATCGATAAGTCAGCATTAATTACACCAAAGGTTTCTTTTAAAATAACTTCTGGTGCATCGTCGCCTTCAATAGAGTTTTCAAAAGTTACCTGAGCTAAAGTGCCTGACTGGCTAACTCCAGGTTCCGCTACTGTGAACGCAACACGTACGGATGCACCTACGCTAGCATCTACCCAAGGGTGGTTTGGAATAGCAAAGGATAATGAAACAGGGTTGCTAGTGGCCTCTATATGCTGTTGCATAATGCGGCGGTTAAAAATCTGCGTTATCGAATTGGTAGTAATGAATCCAAACCGTTCAGTTTTACCGGTCTGCAAAGCTTCAGCAGCATTGTCCCACCAGTACATCACTAGGTCAGCTGATTCAGGTAAACGATTGTCATAGGCTTTGCGCAAAGCATCTACATAACCATCGCCTAGTAAATCACGCATCCTTTTATTACCCACAAACGGCGGGTTGCCCACAATGAAATCGGCGGCGGGCCACTCGGCGGGGCGGGGACTTGGGTAGTCCAGCACCACGGCGCGAGCGGTTTCGTCGGGCACGGCTAGGCCCGTGACGGGGTGCGGGCGGGTAGTACCATCCCAGCGGGTAACGGGCTGGCCCTGGGCATCGAGGCGCGGCACGGGCGGGCCGTGGTGCAGGGCGGCATCCTGCTGGCGGATATTGTGGTCGTCGGTTAGCAGTGGCTCCGGCATTTGGGTAAGGCCGTGGGTGCGGATATGCCATTGCAGGTAGCCGATGCGCAGCACCACATCGGCAATCGCGGCGGCGCGGGGGTTCAGCTCCAGCCCTAACAGTTGGCGTGGGCCTACGGTGGTGCCCCCGGCCAGGTCGAGTAGGCCGGTTTGCCCAAAGCCGTTGATAGCGGCCAGTACTTCACCCTCCAGCCGTTTCAGGTGCTCCAGCGTCACGTACAGAAAATTGCCCGACCCACAGGCGGGGTCAAGGATTTTAACCGACGTGAGGCGGTTAAGGAACTTCACCAGTTCGGCGCGGGCGTCTTTGTCTTTGCCCTCGTTTTGGCGCTGGGCGCTGGCGGCCTGGGCGGCGGCCCACTCGCGGCGCAAGGGCTCCAGCACGGTAGGCAGCACCAGCCGCTCTACGTAGCGGCGCGGGGTGTAGTGGGCCCCTAGGCGGTGGCGTTCTTTGGGGTTCAGGGCCCGCTCCAGCAAGGTGCCGAAAATGGCCGGCTCTACGGTTGTCCAATCGGCAGCGGCGGCCTCGCGCAGCAAGGTGAGTTGGGCAGCCGATAGGGGTAGGGCCGTGGCCCCGTGGAATAGCTGCCCGTTGAACCTAGGCAGGCGAGCGGCTAGGGTAGGGGCAAAGCCGCCCGTGTCCATCGTGGCCCACAGGCTGGTGAGCGCGTCGGCTAGGTGCTGGCGTAGCGCGTCGGTGTCGTACTGCTTTAGCAGGCCCGTGAAAGACTCTTTTGGAATCAGGGCCACATCTTCGGCAAACATGGTAAAGAGGCAGCGCATCAGGAACGCGGCCACCACTTCGGAACCGTGGCCGGCAGCCTCTAGCTGCGCCGATAGGGCGGCCAGTTGGGCGGCCAACTTGCGCGTTACCTGGGCAGCTTTGCGGCTGGGGTCTAGCTCGCGGGGGTCGAGAAAGAGTAACCGTAGCTGGGCGCGGGTTTCCTCACTAGCTAGGGCGGCCAGCGGCAACCGGAACCGTTGCGAATCGGGGAACGGCACAAACGAATCGCCTACCCCGGCAAAGTTGCTGTAGAGGTCGAGACAAAAGCCAACATCGGCCACCACTACAAATAGGGGCCGGGGCTCGCTGGCCGGCAGCGCCCGCACGTAGCCTAGCGCCTGTTGGCGGGCGGCCTCCATCATTTGCCGCCACTTGGCGGTGCCGCGCTGGGCGTGGCCCTTGCGGCGTTTTTCGGCGGGCAAGCCAAGCTGGGCCAGTTCGGTTTTGCTGGCCGTGTCGGGCGTGTCGGTGCCCTGTTTGGTTTCCAGCACAAAGCAGCCGCGTTTGTAGAGGTCAATCCGGCCGGTGCTCTTTTTGCCGGCCCCGTCGTCAAAGGTCACGGCCCGCTCCAGCACGTAGGCATCCTGGGCGGGGCTGTCGGTGGTGGCATCGGGGCGGGGTACGCCTAGCAGGTCGCAGAGGTCAGTAAGAAACAGGCCATAGTTGGCTCGTTCAGCACCGCCGGATGGTTGCCAGCGGGCCGCAAATTCGGGGTAGGTCACAAATGATAGTAACGGGTGGAAATGGGACACAAGGTAGCCAGATTCATCCTGTTTTCACTCCGTCAAGCCCTGGTTTCAAGGTAGCAATTAGCCTAGCAGTTTGGCCGCGTTTCGGCTGTTAGCGGCCCGCTGCTCAGGGGTGCCGCCAATATGTAGCGTAACCTGCACGGGGCCTTTCTCGGCAGCTTCTAGGGCGGTACGTTGCAGCTTCGGGGTTACGAACTCGGCTAGCTTCACATAGGCATCTATGTAGTCTTTGCCGGTCAGGCTGTCGAGCTGGGCGGCTAGCTTTTCAGCGTTGGCCCCGGCTAAGGCGGTGGCAATCGTTTCGCGGGCGGCGCGGTAGCCTTGTTGGCGCTGCCTTTGGGGCGGCCGGTGGGGTTGCCGCTGGTGCCGGTTTCGTATGGCATACAGTTGTTTTTTATTGTTAATCGTTGTTATTTACAACGGGAATGCCTTAAAAAGGCAACTTAACATATAATAAAAACCTCACTACATGGATAATTCAATAGTAGGCCTACTATCAGTGGTACTCATAATAGTGTTTATGCTTTACTTATCGAAGGGTAAAGAGGTTAAGACTACAAAGCAGATATTAGACGCAGCACTTACTAGCGCAACAAATAAAGCAAATGCTGATATAAAAATTATAGAGTCACTACAAATTAAGATAAATGATTTGTACTTAACAATACCCAGTTTAGCAAATAAACAATTTGATGAGTTTAGAAAAAATGAAATTGATAATTTGAAATCAGTATTAACCCATTCCGCGAGACAATCGGCACTTGCTGAATTAGAAAATTGGAAAGCGGAGTATGAGACTTACTATAGACAAGATGCGATTAATCGTAGTAAATCAGTTATAATAGGTAAAGTTACAGAGCATTTAGTGCCATTTAAAAAGGATTTTCCATATAACCCTAAAGAGGCAAGGTTTATTGGTAGTCCCATAGATTTAATTGTTTTTCATGGCCTTGAGGAAGAAGGCGAAGTAGAAGTACATATAATTGAAATAAAGACTGGAAAATCTGCTTTAAGTAAAAGGCAAAAATTGATAAAAAATGCAATTGATAATGGTAGAGTATATTGGCGTCAGTTAACTATATGATTTTAATATCAAGTCGTAAATTAAAAAGGAGGAAAAGCTTCCATCTTCACGGCCAGCATATTGTTCAGGCAATCGCGTAGCAGTTGGTAGCCGCGTAGGTTGTCGGGGGGCATCTTGGCGTGCATCTCGGCTAGGTGTTGGCCCGCGTTCAGCACGGCGCTGAAATAGGCGGTTAACCGTTCGTTGGCTACATCCTCATTTATTTCCTGCTCTACCTGGTCAATAACCGGAATAGGCACGAACTGGCCGCTTTCATCTTGCCGATACATAGGCAGCTCTACGCCGCCCACGGCAGCAAACATCTTGCGCGGGGCAAAGTCGGTTTGATGCTCTACGGCTAGCGTGAAGCGGTGAAAATCAATCGGGCCACTAGTGCCGATATATTCCCCGTGGCTTTCGGGGTCAGGAAAGAACCGGGCTAGCGCCCCGTGTAGGCTATACTCAGCCAGGCGGGCCGGGTCGGTTGTTTCGGTTACTACCCATCCTTCGCCCGCGTCGGGGTTGCCGGTGCCGTTGTGGTGCCAGTCGGCATCTTCCCCGCCGCCGTACTCAGTGAGCATATACCGGCGGTTGGCTACTGCGTAGGCGGTTAGGTCGCCCCCGTGTTCAGCGTAGAAACTTGCCAGTAGTTTGGCCGCCTGCTCTATGCACCAATACAGACTGCCTAGGGCGTTGCTCAGTACCGTTAGCTCATAATAGCGTTGGGCTTGCCCGACTATGGATAGGGTAGGCACTTTGCCCCGTGCTTCTGCCGCAAAAGCTATTCGGCATTCGTGCATTGATTCGCGGGGGGTGCTGAATATTTCCAGCGTGGAAAGACCGTCCATATAGGCGTTGAACAGTTGGGCCAGTGGGG
>Ga0160428_1000222_pt1 | contig 70252 bp, 43 predicted proteins | sample SolpanmetagenomM_FD_108198 | JGI IMG/M metagenome (GOLD analysis project Ga0160428, IMG submission 108198) | Solar panel surface microbial communities from Lawrence Berkeley National Laboratory, California, USA - M | ecosystem: Engineered > Built environment > Solar panel > Unclassified ... | reverse complement strand
CCGGGCTTTAAGCAAATTTTAAGCTGGGCTTAAGGGCGGCGTAAGGTGCGGGGCCGTTCAAGGACCCAACTACTCCAGCCGCCCGCCAGCCCCGAAAACGGGCGGCGGCCTGCCAACCCCTTTACAAATACGTTTTTATGAAAATCTACCTTCTGGCCGCCTCGGTGGCGCTGCTCACCGCCGCCGCTGCCCCCCACCAGGCCCAGGCCCAAACCCGCCGCGCTGCCAAAAATACGCCCGGCGCCCCGGCCATGCCGCTGCCCCCCGGCGCTTCGGCCCCCGATAACACTCCCACGCCGCCCGCCGACCCTAGCGGCAAGCTCGACTACCGCAACCCCGCCGCCGACCAGCAGATTCCGGTAGAAGCTGATAAGCGCCGCCCCGTCACCGACGACCTGCAAGCCACTGTGGTCGAGCTGCTGGAGCTGTTTCACGAGTCGAAGCAGAGCCACTGGAACCTGCGCGGCCCGCTGTACCTGCCCCTGCACGAGAAGCTTCAGGAAAACGCCGACGCCTACCGCAAGTACGCCGACATCCTGGCCGAGCGCGTGCTGCAAGTGGGCAACCCCGTGGATGGCCGCGTGGGCGTAATTGCCGCCACCGCCAACCTGGGCGACTTCCCCGGCGGCTACCTCACCGACAAGCAGGTGCTCATCCTGATGACCGAGCGCATCACCACCGTGGCCAAGCGCGTGCGCCAGCGCATCGACCACCTGAGCAAAGTGGACGAAGTAACCTCCAACCAGTTGCAGGAGCTGAGCTACGAGCTGGACAAGCAGGTGTGGCAGTTCCGCGTACACATGCAATAGACCGGCCGCGCCGGCCGGACAAGTCCCCGCGCCCCTGGCGCGGGGACTTTTTTTGTGGCCAGGCGGCCTGCCTGGCCGCCCGTTTGCTCCGCCGCCCGGCGGCCCCGGGCCAAACAATTCAGCCGCCCACGCGGTCTAGAGACACGCGGCTGCACCTGGCAGCCGCCTTTTATCCGTTAAGCTCATCTCATATGAAAGTAGGAATCATCGGCGCCGGCCACATCGGCAGCGCCCTGGCCGTGCGGCTCGTTAGCCTCGGCCACTCGGTGCTCATTGCCAACTCGCGCGGTCCCGAAACCCTAGGCGACGTGGTGCAGAAAACCGGCGCTACCGCCGCCACCGCCCGCGAGGCCGCCCAGCACGGCGAACTCATCGTGGTCACCATCCCGCTGATAAACATCCCCGACCTGCCCAAGGACCTGTTTGAGGGCGTGGCCGCCGACGTGCCGGTTATCGACACCAGCAACTACTACCCGCTGCTGCGCGACGGCCACCTGCGCGAGCTGGAAACCGGCACCCTCACCGAAAGCGAGTGGGTGCAGCAGCACCTGGGCCGCCCGGTGGTGAAGGTGTTCAACAACATCTACGCCGAGCACCTCGAAAAGAAGGGCTTGCCCGTGGGTGCGCCCGGCCGCATTGCGCTGCCCGTAGCCGGCGACGACGAAGCTGCCAAGCGCAAGGTGATGGACCTGGTGGAGGAGTTGGGCTTCGACGCCGTGGACGATGGCAGCCTGCACGAGTCGTGGCGCCAGCAGCCCGGCACCCCCTCGTACGGCGCCGACTGGCCCGAAAACAAGCTGCGTGAGCACTTCCGCAGCCTCGGCCACGAGCGCACCGAGGAGCAGCACAAGGAGTACCTGGCCAAGCACGCCGAAACTGAAAAGCAGATGGCCGCCCAGGGCATCAAGCTGAAGTAAGCAGCGCCCGCCCGCTGAAAGCATAGAACGGAGCGCCGTGGCAGTTGCCGCGGCGCTCCTTTTGTTTTACTGCCTGCCGGTGGCCGTGCCGGGCGGCGAAGCGGTGCTGCCCGGCATTGGCCTTGGGTGCTGCGGGGCGTAGCGGGGCGGCAGGGGCGCGGGTGCCGGGCGTCTCAGCCCCTACGCCGCCGCCCCGCTACCGGCGCCAAGGGCCTGGGTAAGCGCCTGTATTTCGGCTTCCAGGCCCGCCAGGCGGGCGCGGGCCAGCGCGGCGGCGGCGGGGGGCAGCGGCGGGCGGGTGGCGGCCAGGCGCAGGGCCAGCCCCTGGAGCCAGTGGGTGTCGCGGGGGGCATCGGGGGTGGCCAGGGGGTAGGGGGGCAGCGGCAGGGCCGGGCCGCCGGGGGCCAGCCAGTCGGGCACCGGCAGCGGGGCGGCCAGCGCCGGCCCCAGTACCTGCACGGCCCATTGGCGCCGCTGGTGCCGGGCCTGGCCGGGCTCGCGGCGGGCACTCAGCTCGTAGCGCAGCTGGGTGCCCAGCCACTGGCAGCGGGCCAGGCGCCGGCGCAGCGGGGCCAGGGCATCGGTGGAGGTGGTTGCGGTAGCGAGCGCCTCGGGGGGGCCGGTAGCGGCGGGGCCGAAGGTGGGCGCGGGCGGGCCGTGGCCATCGGGCGGGGGTAGCTGGCGGGCCAGCACCTGCAAGCGCTGGTCGGGGCCGGGGCCGAGGTTTTTGCGGCCCGCCTCGGCCTCGGCCAGGTGCGAGCGACTGATGCCCATGAAGGCGGCCAGCTCGGCCTGGCTCAGGCCAAAGTGCCCCCGCACGGCGGCGGCCAGGCTGGTAGAAGGAAAAGCACGACGGGGCATAGGCGGCAGCGCAGAAGCCAGCCCGGCCAGCGGGATGGCGACAATCAAGTAAAAATAAAACCGAATGTCGCCTCAGATTACCCTGCTGCCTGGCGACAATCATTTTTATTTCTACTTGATTGTCGCCACGCTGTTGCCTGCCTTCGGTGAGCGTTAGTTTCCCTGAGACGTCGGCGGGCCGCGCGGCCCCAGCGTGCGGGCAGAGGAGCAATTGCGGCGGACACTACAGCTTCGGCACAGAATTGCCGGCCACCTTCGGGCTACCTATTCCCCTAACGCCACCTTATGAAAGCCCTGCTGCTAGCCGCTACCCTGCCCCTGACGCTCGGGGGCGCGGCCCTGGCCCAAACCACCCCCGCCACTAGGCCTTACCGCCTGCTCCATACCATACAGGTGGGCGGCGAGGGCGGCTGGGATTACCTCAGCGTGGATGCCGCCGGGCAGCGCCTCTACCTCTCGCACGGCACGCAGGTGGAAGTAGTGGACCTGGCCACCCGCAAAGTCATCGGCACCATCCCGAACACGCCCGGCGTGCACGGCATCGAGGTGGTGCCCGCCGCCAACCGGGGCTACATCACCTGCGGCCGCAGCAACACCTGCGTGGTGTTTGATTTGAAGACGCTCAAGCCCCTCGGGGCGCCCATCCCGACCGGTCCCAAGCCCGACGCGCTGCTCTACGACGCGTTTTCCAACCGCGTGTTTCTCTTCAGCAACGAGGGCGGCAAGAGCACGGTGCTCAACGCCACTACCGGCGCCGTGGAGGGCACCGCCGAGCTGGCCGGCGACATAGAGGCCCCGGCCACCGATGGCAAAGGCCACATTTTTGCCAACGTGGAGGACAAGAGTGAGGTAATCGAGTTCGACGCCAAGACGCTGGCCGTGCGCCTGCGCCACCGGGTAGCCCCCGGCGAGGAGCCCACCGGCCTGGGCTACGACCCCAAGGCCAACCGCCTCTTCAGCGCCTGCCACAACGAAAAGCTGGTGGTGACGGACAGCAAGACCGGCAAGCAAATCGCCGTGCTGCCCATCGGGGCCGGCGTCGATGGGGCCGTGTTTGACCCCGCCACCCAGAATATTGTGACTTCCAACGGGTCGGGCACATTCACGGTCATCCACCAAGACTCGCCTACCAAGTACACCGTGGTGGCCAACGTGCCCACGGCCCGGGGCGCCCGCACCATCGCCCTCGACCCCAGGACCCACCACCTCTTTACCTGCACCGCCGACTACGGCCCCGCGCCGGCCGCCACCGCCCAAAACCCGCACCCGCGCCCCAGCATCGTGCCCGGCACGTTCCGGGTGCTGGAATATGGCCAGTAGGCCGCCCGCCTCGCCTTTAGGGGTAAAAAAATGAACGTCATGCAGCCCGCAGCGCTGCATGACGTTCATTTTTTTACCCCCAACCCGGCCGCCGCCGGAAAGCCGACGCGCAACGTGTGCACGGCGCCGGCGGCGGCAAAGTCGTAGCGCAGGGTAAAGCCGTAGTAGTGGCAAATCTGCTGCACGATGGCCAGGCCCAGGCCCGGCGAGTCGGAGGCCGCCTGGTGCTTGCGGAAGCGCTCGAAAAACCGGGCCGGGTCGCCCGCTACCACCGGGCCCGGGTTGGCCACGCTGAGCAGGGTGGGCCCGAGCGTCACCTCGATGCGGCTGCCGTCGAGGCAGTGCTTTACGGCGTTTTGGAGCAGGTTGCGCACCAGCGAATCGGCCAGGCTGGGGTGCATGGTGAGCGCCGGCACACCCGCCACGGCCACGTGCAGGACGATGGCCCGGCCGGCGGCCAGGTCTTCGAGCTGCTGGGCCTTGGCGGCAATCACCCGGTCGAGGCGCACCGGGGCGGCTTGCGCAAACTGCTGATTCTCGATTTTGCTAAGCAGCGTGAGGGCTTGGTGCAGCCGCGAGAGCCGCCGGGTGGCCCCGTAGAGCTCGCCCACCAGCACCGCCGAGGCGGGGCGCAGGCTGTCGTCCTGCACCAGCTGCTCCAGCTGCGCCTGCATGATGGCGAGCGGCGTCTGGGTTTCGTGGGCCGCGTTCTCGGTAAATTCCTTGAGGCGCTCGTAGTCGGCGGCCAGGCGGGCGCTCATCCGGTTCAGGGTGAGGTTAAGGGCCGTAAACTCGTCGATGGGCGTGGCGGGCAGCACCAGGGGGCCGCGCTGCTGCAAGTCGTAGCTGCGCAGCGCGCGCAGCGTGTGCCGAAACGGTGCCCACAGCCAGCGCGCCAGCCACTGATTGAGCAGCACCAGGCTGGCGAGCAGCAGCCCCAGAATGCTGAGCATCACCGTCAGCACCACGCCCAGCAGGTCGTCGGTTTCGAGCAGCGAGATGCCCAGCGTGACCCACACCGTGGTGCCGCCCCGCACCACCGGGAAGCTCAGCTCGCGGTAGGGCACCAGCGTGCGCCCGGCGGGGTCAAAGCGCACGGCATCGTGCAGGCCGCCGGGCAAAGGCACCCGGCTCACGCTGAGCGAGTCGCTGAGCAGCGGGCTGGGCCGGGGCCGGGCGGCCGCCGTGAGTAGCTGCTGGCGCTGGGCCAGCAGCTGCTCATCGACCTCGCCGCGCAGGGCCCAGCTCAGGCCCCCGTACAGGGCCCCGGCGCCCAGCGCAAACAGGGCCACCGCGAGCAGCACGTAGTAGCGCGTGGTTTTGGTGAGCAGCTTCATGCGGCCCGCAGGCGGTAGCCGAGCCCGTACACGGTCTGGATGTAGTCGTCGGCCCCTTTTTCCAGGAGCTTGCGGCGCAGGTTCTTGACGTGGGTGTAGATGAAGTCAAACGAGTCGGCGGCATCTGAGTCGTCGCCCCACAGGTGCTCCACGATGGCTTCTTTGGTGAGCACCCGGTTGGGATTGGCCAGCAGGTAGAGCAGCAGGTCATACTCCTTGCGGGTGAGGGTGAGGGGCTCGCCGTGCACCAGCACCTTGGTGTGGTCGAGCCACACCACCAGGTCGCGAAACACCAGCTGCTGCTGCCCCTGAAACTGGCGCCGGCGAATGAGGGCCTTGAGCCGGGCATTGAGCTCCGAGAGGTGAAAGGGCTTGACCAAGTAGTCATCGGCGCCCAGCTCCAGGCCGGTGAGGCGGTCGTCGAGGGCATCGCGGGCCGAGATGATGAGCACCCCGGCCGCCGAGCGGTCGGCGCGCAGCGTGCGCACGATGTCGAGGCCGTTGCCATCGGGCAGGGTGAGGTCTACCAGCACGCAGTCGTATTGGTAGAGCTTCACCTTTTCGTGGGCCAGGGCGTAGGTCGGCGCCAGCTCGCAGGCGTAGCCGCTCTGGTGCAGGCAGTCCACGATGGCCGAGCGCAGGGCCGGCTCGTCTTCAATAAGCAAGATTTTCATGTGCTTTTCGGGGAGTGGCCCGGTTCATTTGAGTGGGTTGCGGGCGAGCGTAACCGAGTGCCTGCCCCCGCATTTTTGCCGCCGTCCGCAGGGGCCGGGCCGCGGCGCAACACTAGGCGGCAATTCTGGAGCTGAGCTGGAGTTGCCCGCAGCGGCGCGGCGCGCCCGGGTGGCCCCGCCCGGCTACAAGTCGTTTGGGCCGGAAAAGGTAGCCCGGCGGACCCCGATGACCCGCCCGCGCGGCTGCCCGCCCACTGGCGCCCACGCTGATTTCCGAAGAAAAAGCCCACTTTACTTCAGAATTGAAGGGCACCTTTGCCGCATGATTTCTCGCTTTTGCTTGCTGCTGTGCTGCTTAGCTATGAGCACCCGGCTGGCCTGGGCCCAGGCGCCGGGGGCGCCCCCGGCTAGCCTGGGCGCCCCGCCGGCCTTGCCGGCCCCCGAGCTGGCCAGTCCCCGTGCGCTGCCCGAGTTTCTGGCCACCGCCTACCAGCGCAGCCCCCTGCTGAACGACCTGCGCAACCAGGTAGCCCAAAACCGCCTCGACAGCCTGCGCCGCAAGGCACAGAACGGCGTGCAGGTGGCCGGCATTGGGGCGGCCGTAGCCACGCCCGTGCTCACCAATAAAAACGGCGACCAGGTAGGTGGCTACGACCAGGCCGTGAGCAACGGCGGCAACTACGCCAGCTACGCGCAGGCCACCAAGCCGATACTCAATCGCTTTCAGTTGCAAACCGACTACCGCATCCTGGGCAACCAGGGGCTGGCGCTGCGCAACAGCGGCCAGCTCTCGCAGCTCGATTTGCGCCGCTCGGTTACCGACCAGTTTCTCACGGCCTACACCGCTCAGCTCCAGCTCGATTTCAGCCGCACGCTGCTCACGCAGCTGCGGCAGCAGGACAACCAACTGCGCCAGCTCGTGAACGCCGGCATTTTCAAGCAGACGCAGTACCTGAGCTTCTACCTCTCGGTGCGCACCCAGGAAGTGACGGTGGAGCAAAACCGCCTCGCCTACCGGCGCGAGCTAGGCACGCTGCGCTACCTGGCCGGCGTGGCCGACACGGCGCTGCTGGCCCTCACGCCGCCCGCGCCGCCCACCCACCGGGGGTTGGCGGGCCTGCTATCCATTACCCAGCGCCGCTACACCCTCGATAGCCTGCGCAACGTGCTGGACCGCCAGGCGGTAGATGCCACCTACCGCCCCAAGCTGAGCGCGGTGCTGGATGCGGGCATTCAGTCGTCGCAGCCGGCCCTGCTGGCCCTGGGCCACAGTACCGGCCTGGGAGCGGGCTTCTTGCTCTCGCTGCCCATCTTCGACGGCCACCAGCGGCAGCTCCAGTACCAGCGCATCGACCTCACGGAGCAGAGCCGGCGCGGCTACCGGCAGTTTCTCACCCTTCAGCGGCAGCAGCAATATGACCAGCTGCGCGGGCTCATCCGGGCTTCGGAAGCGCTGGCCAAGCGCATTCGCGAGCAACTGCGGGTGGCCGAGGCCCTGGTGGGCGCTGCCCAGCAGCAGCTAGCCACCGGCGACGTGCTCATCCTCGATTACCTCAACCTGGTCACGAGCTACCGCACCCTGCAATTCAGCCTCACCCAGGCCGAAACCGACCGCCTGCGCAGCCAGTACGCCCTGGATTACTTGGGCGAGTGAGGGGGCTTACCCCTGCTACTCGCCAGCATAAGGCTCTCCTCCTTTCTACAAATTGCCTGCTGGCAGCTTGCGCCTTTGCCGCTGCGGGCGCTCTGCCCGCGCCGTTCGCACCGCTGGCCGTTTACCACGCTTCCACATGCTCCACCGCCTTTCGTTCGCCAGCCTCCTGCTTTTTCTTGCTGCCTGCCACTCGGGCAGTACCCCGGCCGCTGCCCCGGCGGCCGAGGCACCCGCCGAGGGCGAAGCGGAGGTGAAGCCCCGCGCCGTGGTCACGGTGGGCACCGTGCAGCGCGATACCGTCAGTGACGTGCTGCAACTGAGCGCCGTGTCGGCATACCCGGCCAAGGACGTGCTGCGGGCCACCACCACCGGCTACCTGCTGGCCCCGGTGCCGGTGCCGGGCCAGCGCGTGGCGGCGGGCCAAACCATCTTCACCCTGCAAACCAAGGAGAGCCGGGTGCTGCACCTCGATAAGCTTACCGGCGACCCCCGGCTGCGCTTTTCGGGCATCATCCGCATAAAGGCGGGCCAGGCGGGCGTGCTGGCCACGGTGGATAAGCTGGCCGGCGACTACGTGCAGGATGGCGAGCAGCTGGCCCTAAGCTACGACCGCGCCCGCTTCGGCTTCCTGCTCGACGTGCCCGTGACGCAGCTGCGCTACGTGCACACCGGCCAAAGCTGCCGCATTCGGCTGCCCGACGGCCGCGTGCTGCCCGGCCGCGTTACCCAGGAGCTGGCTACCGGCGACGCCACCCTGCAAACCCAGCGCTACACCGTGCGCCCCACCGGCCCGGTGCCCGACCTGCCCGAGAACCTGGCCGTGCAGGTCGAGCTTGACCGCACCGCGCCCCACCTCACGCCTACCCTGCCCCGCGCCGCCCTGCTCACCGACGAAACCCAGACCGAGTTCTGGGTCATGCGCCTACTCAATGACTCGACGGCCGTGAAGGTGCCCGTGACCGTGGGCAATCAGCAAACCGACCGCGTCGAAATCAAGTCGCCCACCTTCGGTTCGAAAGACAAAATCCTGCTTTCCGGCAATTATGGCCTCGACGACACGGCGGCCGTGAAGGTGAGCCGGCCCTCGGCAGCCCAGCCTTAACCGCCTATCACCCGCACCACCTGTCATTGCGAGCCTGCGAAGCAATCGCACCCGCCCGATACCCGCACGACTCGTTCTAATGCGATTGCTTCGCAGGCTCGCAATGACAGGTGGTGCGGATGACAAAGGGGGTTTGCCCTGACAACCAACATCAAGTAGCAAAGCAGCCCTAAAATGCCCCGTACTCCTTTTTTGCAAGCCTACAAGGCGCCCATCGCGGTACTGCTGGCGCTGGCGCTCGCCTTGGGCGGGCTGGCCTACCGGCGGCTCACGGTGGCTCTGTTTCCGGAAGTGACTTTCCCCAAGGTAAAGGTGATTGCCGACGTGGGCCTCGCCCCCGTGGACCGGGTGATGGTGACCGTGACCAAGCCCCTGGAAGACGCCATGAAGCAGGTGCCCGGCCTGCGCCTGCTGCGCTCGACCACCAGCCGGGGCTCGTGCGAAATCTCGGCCTACCTCAACTGGGGCGTGGACGTGGTGCAGGCCCAGCAGCTCATCGAAAGCCGCCTCAACCAGGCCCGGGGCAACCTGCCGGCTACCATCAACATCAGCGTGGAGCGCATGAACCCGGCGATTTTGCCGGTGATGGGCTACACGCTGGAGGCGCCCGGCCACTCGGCCCTGGAGCTGCGCCGGCTGGCGCTGTTCACCATCAAGCCCTTTATCTCGCAGGTAGAGGGCGTGGCGGCCGTGCAAATTCAGGGCGGGCGCACCAAGGAGTACGAGGTGGAGTTGATTCCGACCCAGCTGGCGGCCCTGGGCCTGGGCCCCGACGACGTGCAGACGGCCCTCGCCAACACCAACTTCGTGCTCAGCAACGGCTACCTGGCCGACTACCGCCGCCTCTACCTCACGGTGACGGACGCCACCATCTTGCAGAAGGAAGACCTCGAAAACGTGGTGCTGCGCAACGACAACCGCCGTATTGTGCGCCTGGCCGACGTGGCCACGGTGCGCCTCGGCGAGCAGCCCGAGTACATCCGCATCAACGCCAACGGCCACGACGCGGTGCTCATCTCGGTGCAGCGCCAGCCGGCGGCCAACGTGGTGGAGGTGAGCCGCGGCGTGGCGGCCAAGGTAGCCGCCCTGCGCGCGGGCCTGCCTCGCGGCATCAAGCTGGAGCCCTACTACGACCAGGCCGATTTCGTGTCGGAGGTGGTGCGCTCGGTGCAGGACTCGCTCTGGATTGGCTTGGCGCTGGCCCTGGTGGTCACCTCGCTGTTTTTGCGCTCCTGGAAGGCTTCGCTCACGCTGGTCCTCACCATCCCGGTGGCGCTGGCGCTCACGTTGGCGGTGCTGTATTTCGGGCTGGGCTACTCGCTCAACATCATGACCCTGGGGGCCATTGCCGCCGCCATCGGCCTCATGATTGATGACGCCGTGGTGATGGTGGAGCAGCTGCACCGCGTGGGCGAGGAGCACCCGGCTGCCACACCCGGCGAGGTAGTGGAGCGCTCGGTGCAGCACCTTCTGCCTGCGCTCATCGGCTCCAGCCTGAGTACGATTGTGATTTTCCTGCCCTTCGCCCTGCTGGGTGGCGTGGCTGGCGCCTACTTTAAAGTGCTCGCCACCACAATGGTCGTGGCGCTGGTGTGCTCGTTTTTCGTGGCCTGGCTGGGGCTGCCGGTGGCTTATTTGCTACTCAGCAAAAAGAATAAGGCCGCCCAACCAGCCGGCCCACAGCCGGCCACTGATGGCGTTGGCCCCGCCGACGCGCCGGCTGATACTACTACCGTGGCCGCCGATGACAGCCTGGAATTAGGAAAGCGAACTGCCGTGCCTTCCAAAAAGATGAAGGACGAGCCCGCAATTGCCGCCCCCGATACGACAGCCGGAACCCAGCACCACGACATTCCGTGGGTGCGCTCGGTTATTCGCCACCCGGCGTACAGCGTGGTGGGCATCCTGCTGCTGGTGGGGGTGATGTGGTTCATTATTCCGCGCCTGGCCACCGGCTTCTTACCCGACATGGACGAGGGCGCCATCGTGCTCGACTACCACTCGCCGCCCGGCACCGGCCTCGACGAAACCGACCGCATGCTGCGCCAGGCCGAAAAGCTCATTGTGAAAGTGCCCGAAGTGGCCAGCTACTCGCGCCGTACGGGCACCCAGATGGGCTTCTTCATCACCGAGCCCAACAGCGGCGACTACCTCATCCGGCTCAAAACCGACCGCAAGCGCAGCACTGAGGAAGTGATTGCCGACCTGCGCCAGCGCATCGAATCCACGGAGCCGGCCCTGGTCGTGGACTTCGGCCAGGTAATCGGCGACATGCTGGGCGACTTGATGAGTACCGTGCAACCCATCGAAATAAAAGTCTTTGGCCCCGACCCCACCCAGCGCTACGCCCTGGCCAACCAGGTAGCCGACGTGGTGACCAAAACCGCCGGCACGGCCGATGTTTTCAACGGCATCGTGCAGGTGGGCCCCAGCGTGGACGTGCGCCCCGACCCGCGCAAGCTGGCCCAGTTTGGCCTCACGGCCACCAGCTTCCAGACCCAGCTGCAAACCCAGCTCGGCGGCACCGTAGCCGGCACCGTGCTCAGCGGCGAGCAACTGCTCAACATCCGGCTGCGCTACCCGCAGGCCGCCCAGGCTACCCTGGCCCAGATGCGCGCCGAGCCCGTGTTCTTGCCCAACGGCCAGCGCCGCCGCCTCGACGAGCTGGCCACCGTGGCCGTAACCACGAGCAGCGCCGAGCTGGAGCGCGAAAACCTGCAAGCCATGACCGCCGTGACCGCCCGCCTCGACGGGCGCGACCTGGGCTCGGCCATGCAGGAAATTAAGCAGAAGATAGCGCGCGCGGTGGCCCTGCCGCCCGGTTATTTCATCCAGTACGGCGGCTCGTATGCCGAGCAGCAGCAGTCGTTTCAGGAGCTGCTCACCATCCTGGGCACGGCCTGCCTGCTGGTGTTTGCGGTCGGGCTGTTTCTATTCCGCGACATAAGGGCGGCGGGGCTGATTCTGCTGGTGGCCATTCTGGGGCCGGCCGGCGGCAGCCTGGCGCTGTACCTCACCAATACGCCGCTCAACGTGGGCTCCTACACCGGCCTCATCATGGTGGTGGGCATCATCGGCGAAAACGCCATCTTCACCTTCCAGCAATTCAACGACTTCCGCGCCGAGGGTGGCCCGGTGGAGGCGGCCATTGCTTACTCCATCGCCGCCCGCCTGCGGCCCAAGCTGATGACGGCGCTCTCGGCCATTGTGGCGCTGCTGCCGCTGGCGCTGGGCATTGGGGCGGGCGCGCAGCTGCACCAGCCGCTGGCCATCGCCGTTATCGGCGGTCTGCTGCTGGCGCTGCCGCTGCTGCTCGTGGTGCTGCCCAGCCTGCTGCGCCTGGCGTATGGCCGGGGTGAAGCCGCCCCGGCCACCCCGCCGCAAAATGCGCCGCTTGTGGCGAGCCGCTAGCCCGCGTGTTTTTTGAAAAACGATAGGTATCAACTTTTAGGATACCCTGATGAGGCACCAGGGAGCGGCGCCCCGCTAGCGCAGCAAATCACTTTAAAGCCTGCCCCTTACCCCACTGCCCCGATTTAGCTTTTAAATTAGTTGCTATAATATGTTGTTTATCAAAATAGTAGCCTCCCGTTTGGGACTGCTTAGTTTACTATTGCTGAGCAGCCTGGCGGTGGCGCGGGCCCAGCCGGGCACCGTGCGGGGCACGCTTCAGGAAGTAGCCAGCGGCCAGCCGATTCCGTTTGCCAGCGTGGTGCTGCTGCGCAGTCCCGACTCGACGTTTGTGGCGGGCACCCAGGCGAGCGAGGCGGGGGCCTTTGAGTTGAAGGTACCGCTGGGCCAGTACATTCTGCGGGCCACGGCGGTGGGCTACCGCACTGGCCGCCGGCTGATTACCCTCAGTGCCGCCGCGCCGGCCCTGGCGCTGGGTACCCTGCACCTGCGCCCGGCGGCCACCCAGCTTACCGATGTGGTGGTGACGGCCGAGCGCCCCGTGGTGAGCGACGGCCTCGATAAAAAAGTGGTGGACGTGACCAAGGACTTGACCGTGACCGGCGGCACGGCCATTGACGCGCTGCAAAACGTGCCTTCCGTGACTGTGGACCAGACCGGGGCCGTGAGCATTCGGGGCTCGGGCGGGGTCACGATTTTTATCGATGGCAAGCCCACGACCACCACCCTCGACCAGATTCCGGCCAGCAGTATCCAGAGCGTGGAAGTGATTACCAACCCCTCGTCGCGCTACGACGCCAGCGGCGCGGGCGGCATCCTCAACATCGTGCTCAAGAAGGAGCGCCGCGACGGCCTCAACGGCCAGGTGAGCGCCACGGCCGGCACCGGCGACAAGGCCAACGCCTCGCTCAGCCTCAACTATCGCAAGGGCAGGCTGAACGCGTTTGGCTCGTATGATTTCCGGCGCGACCGCCGCCGCATCAGTGGCACGCTCGACCAGACGACCACGGCCCACGACACCACCCTGCTGCTGCACCAGGACCGCCAAGGTATCAACCTGCAAACCTCGCACGCCGTGCGCCTGGGCTTCCACTACGCCCTCACGCCCGAGCAAACCCTGACGCTGGCCGTGCAGCCGCGCTTCAACCCCCTTGCCAACTACGAAACGCTCGACTCGCGCCAACTCAACCTGACTGCGGGCGGCCAGGTGGTGCCCACCGGCACCAGCCACCGCAGCAATGCCACCACCGGCACCTTCCGCTCGGCCGACGTGACGCTCGACTACCGCCGCACCTGGGCCAAGCAGGAAGGCCGCGAGCTGACGGCCAACGCCGTGTACACGCCCTTTTTGGGTGATAATAGCGTGGCTTCCAGTATCCTTTATCCCACCGATAATTCCCTGACGCTTCAGCAGCAGCGCACCCTCAACCACACTACCCAGGGCACCGCGCAGGTGGATTACGTGCACCCGCTGGGCGAGAAAAGCCGCGTGGAGTTGGGCGCCCGCAGCTCGCTACGGCAATACGATATTGATTACCGCTTCGGCAGCGTGCCGGCCCTGAGCTTTGACCCATCCAATCGCTTCGTCTACAAGCAGTACGTGCAGGCGGCCTACGGCATTTATGCCAATGCGCTGGGTAAGCTGAGCTACCAGCTCGGGCTGCGCGGCGAGCAAACCAGCCTGAGTGGCAACCAGGTAGCCACCAGCCAGCAGTTTACCCAGCACTACTTTAACTTGTTTCCGAGCGCGGTGCTGGCCTACGAGCTGCCCCACGAGCAGCGGGTGCAGCTGAGCTATTCCAAGCGCATTCAGCGGCCCGACGCGGGCGAGCTGAACCCCTTCACCGACCGCTCGGACCAGTACAACCTGGTGACGGGTAACCCCACCCTGCTGCCCGAGTACGTGCACTCGGTGGAGCTGGGCGACCAGCTTAGCTGGGCCGGTGGGCGCAGCCTGAGCGCCACGGCCTTCTACCGCCTCGAAACCAACACGGCCCAGGGCTTCCGGCAGGTGATTACCGACCCGCTCACCGGCCGCCTCGTCACGAGCACTACCCGCCAGAACCTGGGCCAGGAAACCTCGGCCGGCCTGGAACTGGTGGCGGCCAGCCCCGTCACCGAGTTCTGGAAGGCGAACGTAACAGCCTCCACGTTCCGGCGCATCATCAAGGGTGCGTCGGGCGGGGTGCCCATCAACACGGCCAGCCAGGTGTACACCACGCGCCTCAACAACAATTTTACCCTCACCAAGCGGCTCGGGGCGCAGCTGGCGCTCAACTACCGCTCGCCCATCAACACGGCCCAGGGCACGCGCAGCGCCAATTTTAACGTGGATATGGCCGCCCGCTACAGCGTGCTCGGCGACCGGGGCACTCTCACGCTGCGCGTAGCGGACATTTTTAACACGCTGCATTTCAACTCCACGGCCTACGGTGCGGCTTTCGCCACCGACCAGCGCTTCAAGCGCGAGTCGCGCATTGCCTTCCTGGGGTTTGCCTACCGCTTCGGCCAAAGCCAATCGGCCAAGCCCGGTAAAGCCAGCAAGAAAAACGACCCAGAAGACGCGGGTGGTGGCTTCGAGTAGTCGGCCGCTTTTTCCCACCCACGCGGGTCCGCCCGGTCCTTCTGCCTATGCGTCCGTTTTCGTTCCTCGCTTTTTTGTGGCACTTGCGGCGCCAGTACCGGCGGCTGGTGGTGCTCCTTGTGTTCGGGATAGTGCTGCCGTGGGGCGTGTTTCTCAAGGCCGCCGCGGAGATTGAGGAAGGCGAAGGCTTCCCCGGCGACCAGGCCATCCTGCACTGGCTGCATGCCCACGCCACCCCCGGCCTCGACCGGCTGGCCCTGGCCCTGAGCCGCTTCGGCGGCCCCCTGCCAATGGTGGGCTACACGGGGCTGCTTTTCGGGTACCTGTGGTGGCGTAAGCAGCACCGCCAGGCCTGGTTTCTGGGGCTGGCCCTGGGCGGGGCCGCGGCCCTGAACTTAGTAGCCAAAGCGGCGCTGGGCCGCCCGCGCCCCGCGCTCTGGCCCTCGCTAGCGCCCGAAACATCGTTCAGCTTCCCGAGCGGCCACGCTATGGGGTCGGCAGCGCTGGCGCTGGCCGTGGGTTTGCTGCTGGCCCGCTCGCGCTGGCGCGGGCTGGCCTGGGTGCTGGGGCCGCTGCTAGCGCTGGGCGTGGGGCTCTCGCGCATGTACCTGGGCGTGCACTACCCCAGCGATGTGGTTGCGGGCTGGGTGGCCTCCACTGGCTGGGTGCTTAGTATCTATTTCTTGTTTTCACCCTACCTGCACACCTTGGAGCGGCTGTGGGTAACCTGGCGCTACCGCAAAGTCAAGCGGCCGGACGCCTGACTGCTGCTCCTGTAGCTATGGGTAGCGGTAATCCACCGCTTTTTTTAACCTTTATAGTATAAATAAGTATTAATTAAAGTTCAATTTATACTATTATAGACTTGTTTTTTGATTTCAACCGGCAGTAGTGATAGGGAATGGAGAGACGAAACATCTAGCGAATAGCTAAAACGTTTGAGCAAATCGGGAGCTAGGTTCCAGGTCATTAGTCCCGACGCCGCGAAAACCCTTATCTTTTCGGCGTCGCTCCCTTCTTTTCCTTCTCGAATGCTCAAGCTTTTTTGTGGCCTGATGGCGCTGGCGCTGCTGGCTGGCCACCCGGCGCTAGCCCAGGGCCCCACCGCCGCCTCCGCCGACCCCGCCCAGTGGGTCAACCCGCTCATCGGCACCGACTCGAAGCCGAGTCTGTCCAATGGCAATACCTACCCGGCCATTGCGCTGCCGTGGGGCATGAATTTCTGGCTGCCCCAGACCGGCAAAATGGGCGATGGCTGGGCTTACCAATACGGGGCCGATAAAATCCGGGGCTTCAAGCAAACACACCAGCCCTCGCCCTGGATGAACGACTACGGCCAGTTTGCCCTCATGCCCATCACCGGCAAGCGGGTGTTTGAGCAGGATGCGCGGGCCAGCTGGTACTCACACAAGGCCGAGGTAGCCGAGCCCAACTACTACCGCGTGTACCTGGCCGACCACGACGTAACCACCGAGATAGCGCCCACCGAGCGTGCCGCCAGTTTCCGCTTCACCTTTCCCCAAACCGATAGTGCCTACGTGGTGCTCGATGCCTTCGACAAAGGCTCGCATGTGCAGGTGCTGCCCCAGCAGCGCCGCATAGTGGGCTACACCACCCGCAACAGCGGCGGCGTGCCCCGGAATTTCAAAAACTACTTCGTGCTGGAGTTCGACCACGACTTCGTAAGCACCACGCTTTACCAGGATAAAGTGGCCGCGGCCAGCGGCGTGCTCGACGTGACAGCCAACCACGCTGGGGCCATCGTGGGCTTCCGCACCCGCAAGGGCGAGCGCGTGAACGTGCGCGTGGCGTCCTCCTTCATTAGCCCCGAGCAGGCCCTGCTGAACCTGGGGGAGATTGGCACCAAGAACCTGGAGGCCGTGCGCCAGGCCGGCCGCACCGCCTGGAACCAGGCGCTGGGCCGCCTCGACATCGAGGGCGGCACACCCGACCAGCGGCGCACGTTTTACTCGTGCCTATACCGGGCGCTGTTGTTTCCGCGCAAGCTTTATGAGCTGGATGCCGGTGGCAAGGTGCTGCACTACAGCCCTTTCAACGGGCAGGTGCTGCCAGGCTACCTATATACCGACACGGGCTTTTGGGACACGTTTCGGGCACTGTTTCCCTTCCTTAACCTGATGTACCCCGAGATAAACGCCGAGGTGCAGCAGGGCTTGGCCAACGACTACCGCGAGAGTGGCTGGCTGCCCGAGTGGGCCAGCCCGGGCCTGCGCAACGTGATGGTGGGTAATAACTCGGCCTCGGTAGTGGCCGATGCCTACCTCAAGGGTGTGCGCGGGCAGGACATGAACGTGCTCTACGAAGCGCTAGTGCACGGCGCCAACAACGCCGGGCCGCTCGATGCCGTGGGCCGCACCGGCGTGCAGTACTACAACAAGCTCGGCTACGTGCCCTACGACGTCAAAATCAACGAGAACGCCGCCCGCACCCTAGAGTACGCCTACGACGACTTTGCCATCTACCAGCTCGCCAAGGCCCTAGGTAAGCCCAAGAAGGAAATCAACCTCTACGCCCAGCGCAGCCAGAACTACCGCAAGCTATTCGACAAGGAGAGTGGCCTGATGCGTGGCCGCAACCAGGATGGTACCTTCCAGAAGCCGTTCAATCCCTTTAAATGGGGCGATGCCTTCACCGAGGGCAACAGCCTGCACTACACTTGGTCGGTGTTTCACGATGTGCAGGGGCTGATGGATTTGATGGGTGGCAAGCAGAAATTCGTGGCTACGTTGGATACCGTTTTTGCCCTGCCGCCCAAGTTTGATGACTCGTACTACGGCAGTACTATTCACGAAATCAGGGAGATGCAGATTGCGGGCATGGGCAACTACGCCCACGGCAACCAGCCCATCCAGCACATGATTTACCTCTACAACTACGCCGGCCAGCCCTGGAAGGCGCAGTATTGGCTGCGCGAGGTGATGAACCGCCTCTACCTGCCCACGCCCGATGGCTACTGCGGCGACGAGGACAACGGCCAGACCTCGGCCTGGTACGTGTTTTCGGCGCTGGGCTTCTACCCCGTGTGCCCGGCCGTGAACCAGTACGTGCTCGGCGCCCCGCTCTTTCCCAGGGCTACCCTGCACCTGCCCGGCGGCAAAGACGTGGTGCTGAACGCGCCCCAAAATTCGGCTGCCAACCGCTATGTCAACCAGTTGATGCTCAACGGTAAGCCCTACGATAAAAACTACCTCGACTTCGAAACCCTGAAGCAAGGCGCCACCCTCGATTTTGAGATGAGCGCCAGCCCCAACAAAACGCGCGGTACTGCCCCGGCCGCCGCGCCCTATTCTTTCTCCAAAGCTCAAAAATAGTATTGTTCACGTCCGTCATGCTGAGCTTGCCGAAGCATCTCTATCGCCTCGTTGGATGAAGCGGTAGAGATGCTTCCCTGCGTGGTTGCCAGATGAGCATGACGGACGTTATTCCATACTGCATTTTCTTCCCACCCCACCCATGAACCGCAGAACTTTCGTCGGCCACGCCTCTTTGCTTACCGCTAGACTCACCCTGCCTTCCACTATTTTGGCCGCGGCGGCGCCCGCTTTTCCGGTGGTGCGGCCGGCGGCCGGCAAGCGCCGGTTTCGCAGCAAGGCCGTGGAGGCGGCCATTACTGAGTTTAAGAAGAAGGTGAAGGACCCCGAGCTGGGCTGGCTGTTTGAGAATTGCTTTCCGAGCACCTTGGACACTACCGTGACTTACACCGAGCGCGAGGGCCGGCCCGATACCTACGTCATTACCGGCGACATCGACGCCATGTGGCTGCGCGATTCGTCGGCCCAGGTGTGGCCCTACTTGCAGCTCATCGACCGCGACCCGGCCCTCAAGCAGCTGCTAGCCGGCGTGATAAACCGCCAGACGCGCTACGTCAACAAGGACCCCTACGCCAACGCCTTTTACGGCGACCCCACCAAGGTAGGGGAGTGGGCCACCGACCACACCGCCATGCAGCCCGGCGTGCACGAGCGCAAGTGGGAAATCGACTCGCTCTGCTACCCCATCCGGCTGGCCTACCACTACTGGAAAAAAACCGGTGATACGCAGCCCTTCGATGCGCAGTGGCAGCAGGCCATCAAGACCACGCTGCTCACCTTCCAGACCCAGCAGCGCAAGGATGGGCCGGGGCCCTACAAGTTTCAGCGCGTGACCGCGAAAGCCACCGATACCCAGCCGCTGGGCGGCTACGGCTACCCGGTGCGGCCCACGGGGCTCATTTGCTCGGCCTTCCGGCCCAGCGACGACGCCACGCTCTATCCTTACCTGGTCCCCAGCAACTTCATGGCCGTGGTGAGCCTACGCCAAGCCGCCGAAATGCTAGCCGCCCTGGCCCCCGCCGAGGCCGCCACCGCCACCGACTGCCGCGCCCTGGCCGACGAGGTAGAAGCCGCCCTGCGCCAGCACGCCGTGGTAAACCACCCCCAGCACGGCAAAATCTACGCCTACGAAATCGACGGCTACGGCAGCCAAATCCTCATGGACGATGCCAACGTGCCCAGCCTCATCACCCTGCCCTACCTGGGCGCGGTGCCCGCCAGCGACCCCGTTTACCAGAACACGCGCAAGTTTCTGCTCTCCGAGGCCAACCCGTTTTTCTTCAAGGGTACGGCGGCCGAGGGCATCGGCGGCCCGCACGTGGGCATGGACATGATTTGGCCCATCGCCATCACCACCCGCGGCCTTACCAGCACCGACGACGCCGAAATCCGGGCCTGCATCCAGGCCCTCAAAACCACCCACGCCGGTACCGGCTACATGCACGAGTCCTTTCATAAGGACGACCCCAAGAAATTCTCCCGCGCCTGGTTTGCCTGGGCCAATACCATTTTCGGCGAGTTTCTCTGGAAGGTGTACCAGGAGAAACCGCAGCTGCTGGGGTAATAATCAGCAAGTAGCGCGAAGGTTTTGCTTCACGCTACGGCCTATTTTATGCAACAATCTACTCCACGCCTGCTCGAAATCTGCGCCGGCTCCATCCAGTCGGCGGTGGCGGCCCAGGCTGGCGGCGCGCACCGCATCGAGTTGTGCCAAAACCTGGAGCAGGGCGGTACTACGCCCTCGCATGGCCTGATTCGGCAGGTACTCAGCCGGCTGGCCATTCCGGTTTTTGTTTTAATTCGTCCCCGGCCGGGCAACTTCCACTACGATGCCGACGAGCTGGCCATCATGGCGGCCGACGTGGCCCAGTGCCGGGCGCTGGGCTGCGCGGGCGTCGTAATCGGGTCCCTCGACGCCACTGGGCGCGTGGATGTAGCCAGCTGCCGCACGCTCATCGAAGCCGCCGGCCCGCTGCAAATTACTTTCCACCGCGCCTTCGACGTGTGCCAAAACCAGGCGCAGGCCCTGGAGGAAATCATCGGCCTAGGCTGCCACCGCGTGCTGACCTCGGGCGGCGAGGCCAGCGCGCCGGCTGGCCAGGCGCAGCTGGCGGCGCTGGTGCGGCAGGCGGCGGGGCGCATCCGTATCATGCCGGGCGCCGGGGTGACGCCCGCCACCCTGCCGGCCCTGATGCAGGCCACCGGCGCGCCGGAGTTTCACGCCAGCGCCAAGCGGCTGGTGGGGCTCCCCACGGCCCCAGCCACCGAATTCGACGCGCCCCGCTGGGAAACGGACGCGGCCACCGTAGCCGAGCTGGTGGCCCAATTGCGCGGGGCTACCCAAGCCTAGGCAGCGAGTGCTACTGCCATTGCCAACGGCAACAGCCCTTTACTTCCGGAGCGCGGCCTGGCTTTTACCAACCTTGGCCTTGCCACTCGGTGCCAGCACTTTCGCTACGATGTAGCGGCCGATTTTGCGGCCCTGCTCGTTGCCCTGCTCGATGCTGTCCAGGTAGTGAATGCCACCGTAGAAACGCGACACCGAAGCTTCGGCGGCCGCCTGGCGGAAGGACGTAAACGAGCGCTGCCCGCTGCCAAACGGAATTTCGGTATCATCGACGTAGGCGATTTTATCGCCCAGCAGGTAGGTCAGTACTTCGGCCGAGGCGTTGGATACCACGGCGTGGCCGCTGGTGTACTCCGGAAAGGGCGGCGTTTGCAGGAAGGGCTGCCACTTCACGTCCAGGTACTTGTTGATGTAAGTTTCGGGGCGGATGCGGTTGGTGGCGTACTTCATCTCCCAGGTGCTGATAAACGCATCCATGAGGGTCATGCTCTCTACGCAAAGGATGTACGACGTTTTGTCGAAGCCTACCTTCTGCTGCTTGGCCACCAGGGCGGCAATGTTCATCCAGTGCCCGCCGGGGCTGATTTTCTTGAAACCGATGGACATGTGCCCCGCCGTGTTCACGGCAAAGGGGTTGCAGTCCCAGAACTGCGCTATCTGCACTTGCTCGGGGCTCAGCTGCTGGCCCACCCGGTACACTGCCCGCACCTGGTGGTAAAAGGCCGAGGCCGTATCCTTGCTAAAGGCGCACGGCAGCACCGGCCGAAACTGGCTGGCCGAGTCGATAACCAGCGGCCGGATGGTCTGCCAGTTGGGCTCCACTGCTTCGAGGTAGGCGGGCGGCGTGGGGTACCAATTGCCCTCGGCCCGCACCGGCGTGTAGCGCTTCAGGGTGCTGAGCTGCGCGTAGTGGTCTGATTTTGAGAATTTAACTACTGCATCGGCGGCCAGTTTGGCCACGCGCACCGACTGGGCTAGCACGGCGGGTTTCATTCCCTGCTGAGTCAGGCCCTGCAAAAAGCTGGCTTCCTCCTCGGCCAGGTTCTCGCCGGAGGGCAGCAGCCGGCGGGCAGTTTCGAGCATGGCGTAGTAGGCGGCCAGTTGGTAGTCGTAGGGCGCCCGCACGGTATCGAGCCGCAGGTCGGTGGTGAAACCCTTGACCAAATGCTGGGCTGAGGGCAGGGTTTGGTTGCGCGCGGCCACCACGCTGTACGCTCCCAGCATGCTGTAGGCGTAGAAGCGCGCCGCGGCCGGCGGGCTAATCACATCATGTACCATCACCATATTGATAATGTCGAGCGCCTTGCCGAGATTAAGCGGCTCGACCCGGCGCGGGCTTTGGGCGACGGCCGGGAGTAGGGGCAGAGCGCTCAGCGCAAGCGCCGCCAGCAGGTGAAGAGGCTTCATCGGTGGTCTTGCTAAAATTCTTATTCCTTGTAAAACTGCACGGGGCTATTGCTGACCCCCACCACCAGGTAACGCTGCTTGTTGACCATGAGCTCGCTTACCGACTTCACATCGCCCACCACGCAGATGCCAGCGGCCGGCTGTGGCACGTAGCTGAAATGGCCGCGGCCATCGCCAGCCAGCAGGCAACCGTAGCCGGCGTCGATACTGCCCATTTTCAGGCGGTTATCGGTGTGGTTGCCGAGTAGTAGCAGGTCGGGGTGGCCGTCGTGGTTATAGTCGCCGCTCGTAATCTGAGTCACCACTGAGAACTGCGCCTCTACTGGCAGTTCGGCAGAAGTAAACTTGCCTTTATTGTTGATATACAACATCGTGCGCAGCTCGGTAGCTTCCAGCTTGCTAGCCTTAGCTAGGTCCTCGGCGGGGAAAATATCGGTCATCGTAGCATCGGCGTAGGCTTTGTACGAGGTGAAGCGGCGGCGCATGGGGTAGATGAGGTCGTTGAGCTCGTCGCGGCTCACGAAGGGGTAGCTTTTGCCATCCACGTAGAAGTTGAAGAACGGGTCGATGGAGCCATTGCCGTCAAAATCAGCAAAGTACAGAGCAGCCGGCTCCTGGGCAGTGGCCCGCAGCGGGCTGTTGAGGCCAAGGTTGCCGGCCACGATATCGGGCTGGCCGTCGGCGTTCACGTCGGCCACGTGCAGGCTGAACCACAAGCCTTCCTGGGGGCTAGCGAAGTAGTCGGTGGTCTGGTTTTTAAAGCCCTGGGGCGTATTGACCCACACGGTGATGGGCATCATTTCACCGCATAAAACCAAGTCCTGGCGGCCGTCTTTATTGAGGTCTACCCACTGGGCATCAGTCACCATACCGGCCTGGGCAAAGGGTACTTCGGCAGCCGTAAAGGTGCCGCGGCCATTGTTGAGTAGCAGGTAGCTGGGGGGGGCTAGCGGGTAGCGGCCCGGCACCACGCGGCCACCCACAAATAGGTCCAGGTCACCGTCGTTGTCCGCATCGGCGGCGCGCGCGCAGCTTTTGCTGCCGGCCGTGAGCACGGGCAGCCCGGCGGTGGCTAGGGTCAGGTGGCCCTGGCCATCGTTGAGGTACAGCTCATCTTGTAGCTCGTCTTGCCCGGCCTCGTAGAGCGCGTAGCCGCCTTTGGCCACGTAGAGGTCGGGGTAGCCATCGCCGGTGGCGTCGAAGAACGTGGCCGCCGCTACCGTGCCCATTGGTCGGCTGGTGCTGCGCGCCAGGGGTGCTTCCGTGAATTTGCCGCCCGGCTGCTGGAGGTAGAGTTTGCCCACCTCGTCCTTGCCGCCGCTCACAAACAGGTCCTCGCGGCCGTCCTTATTTACGTCGGCTTTTACCAGTACCGGCGCCGTTTTGGAGTACATGAACAGCATCAGTACTTGGCGCTTAAAGTCGTTCAGAGCCACTTCTTCGGGCTTGAAATCGAACAGTGCCGCGGCGGGCTTGAATACCTGCTTAGGCGCCGCAGAGGCTAGCGCGTAAGGTTTATCCTTGGGCTGGCCACCGAGCTGAAGCAGCTGGTTAGCCTTCACATTAGTGAGCAGCTGGGTGGTTTGGTTGGGCCACACGATGCGTACCGAGTCGGCCCGCTGGTTGGTGCCGAGGCCAAAGTTCAGCGTCGTGGACACGCAGGAGAGGTAGCCGCGGTTGGGGTTCACCTCCTGGTACTGCGCCTGGCCGGGCGTGTACACGTACACTTTGGCGCCCACGGCCTGGGTGTTTTGGCCGGGGCCTTTTAGCTTGAAAGCCAGGTAGCTGGCGTGGTTTACGTCGCTGGCGTGGTTGCGGTAGAGGCTGGCCGGCTGGTTGATGGTATTCACCACCAAGTCCAAATCGCCATCGTTGTCGAGGTCGGCGTAGATGGCGCCGTTCGACATGTTGGTTTGGTTCAGGCCCCACTCCTGTTGCTTGTTGGAGAAGGTCAGGTTGTGCTCGTTGCGAAAAATGTAGTCGGGCACGGCCGTGGCGGGCATGGCCGTCACGAGGTCCATCAGTAGAAACGGCTCGCGGGCCATCGCCTTTTTAATCTTGTAATCGCCCCAGTAGCGCAGAAAATCCTTGTTTGTGTAGTCGCGTAGGTAGCCGTTGCTGATGTAAATGTCCTTGTAACCGTCGTTGTCAAAATCGGCGATGAGCGGGCACCAGCTCCAGTCGGTTTTGGCCACGCCGGCTAGCTGCCCAATCTCGCTAAAAGTACCGTCGCCGTTGTTGAGGTGCAGCATGTTGCGCATGTACTGCGGGTACAGGCCCTGCTGCTGCTGCAACTCAAACAGCTCGTAATTCTCTTGTAATTGCAGCGACTTCTGGCGGTGGTTGTCGGCCGGCAGCATGTCCAGGGTGAAGATATCGGGCCGCGTATCGTTGTTGAAATCAGCGATATCCACGCCCATCGAAAACTGCGAGTGGTGGCGCAGCATCTCCTGCGAGCGGTTAGTAAACGTGCCGTTCTTGTTGTTGAGGTACAGGTAATCGGGCTCGTTGTAGTCGTTGGTAACGTAGATGTCCTGCCAGCCGTCCTTGTCGATATCGGCTACCGCAATGCCCAGCCCAAATGTGAGCGGGTTTTGCACGATGCCGGCCGCCTTCGACATATCTACAAAGTGGCTATTGTCATTGCGAAACAGCTTGTTGCCGGCCAGCGCGTCTACCTCATCCTTGTGGCGGGCAAACTCCATGTTGTCAATCTTCTTGATGTTGTGATTGAGCAAAAACATGTCGAGGTCGCCGTCATTATCGTAGTCGAAAAAGGCGGCCTGGGTGCTGTAGCCGGGGTCGTCAAGACCGTACTGGCTGGCCTGCTCCACAAACTTGCTGTCACCCTGGTTGATGAATAGCTGGTTGCGGCGCACGTCGTCAGCCTTTTTGCCCGAGTAGCAGACGTAGATATCGAGCCGGCCGTCGCCGTTCACGTCGGCCATCGTCACGCCGGTTTTCCAGCCGTCTTTGCGGCCACCCAGCGCCGGGCTGGCCTGGTCGGTAATGTCCTTGAACTTGAAGCCGCCCTGGTTGAGGTACAGCTTGTTAGGCCGCATGTTGCCGGTGAAGAACAGGTCGGGCAGGCCATCACTGTTGATGTCGCCCACCGCCACGCCGCCGCCGTTGTAGAAGTACTCGTAGGACAGAATGTTGAGCGCCTCGTTCTCGCTCACGGCGTTGTTGAAAGCTATTCCCGTTTCCTGGGCGCCCAGCAGGCTGAACAGCGGCTGCTGGGCCTGGGCCGGGCTAGTGGCCAGCAGCGCCAGCGGGAGCAAGAGAAGTTGACAACTAATTCTGAGGCAAGGCATAGAGTGGGAATTACAGCGAAGGCTTTTAAAGATACAACCCCTTCGGGCGCGGGGCTGGCCCGGCTGGCTAGCCCCGCGCTTTGGCCGAGGCAGTCTTCAGGGCGGCCAGCGAGGCCGCCGATACATTGCCGAACAGCGACACGCCCGCCGCCCCGTTGCGCAGGGCCAGCTCGATGCCCTGCTGCAACTCGGCATCGCTCTTAAAATCGGGCAGATATAGCCCGGCGTAGAGCGGAAACTTACCGTTGAGGGCTTGTACCCCTTCCTTCACGGCCTGCCCAATCCAAACCACGGGCTCCTTATAGAAGCCGTGGTATATCATGGGGCACACCGCGCTGATGTTCCAGTTCACCCAGTCCTGCTTCACGTTGCGGTGGGCGATGTCGGGGGTCGGAAACACGGCGGCCGTGATGGGCTTGCGGTACTGCGCGGCCACGGCGGTGAGGCGGCGCACCACCTCATTCACGCGCTGGTAGCGAAAGGCTCGCCACGAGGGGCTGGCCTCGGGGTATTGCACCTGGTCGATATCCACGCCATACTCGGCTTTGTACGCCGCCTTGCACACCGGGCAGTAGCAGAAGTCGTACTCGGGTAGCTCGCTGGTTTGGACAATCTTGTAATTAGCCCAGAGGTTGACGGGCAAAATGACGTCGCAAAACCGCACGTAGTCGAGGTGAATGCCGTCGATGTAGTCCTTTTTGAGGGCCGCGGCGTAGTCCTGCTCCAGGTACTGCTTCACCTCCTCGCGTGAGGGGCACAGCCAGCGGTAGTAATCCACGTAGGGCGGGTGGGTGGCGCACGACTCGCCTTTGCGGCTCACGGCGTACCACTCGGGGTGGGCGGCCAGCAGCGTTTTCTCGCCCCGGTTCATGGTCCAAATCCAGCGGTGGGCTTCCAGCTTCGCGGCCTTGGCGGCGCGAAAATGGCGTTCGCTATCAGCCTCGAAGAAGATGCCGCGCACACCAGCTTCGTAGTAGCTGCGGTAGCGCTCGGCGAGCTGGGAGGCGGTGTCCTGCTGGTCGGGGTTGGTCCAGACCCAGTGCTTCCAGCCGGCTTTAGGGGCTGGCGCGGTAGGCTGCGGGGCGGCGGTGGGCAGTAGCGGGGCCAGGCCCAGCAGCAGGCCGTTTTGAACAAATTTGCGGCGGTTCGTCATGGCTGGCTAGGGTTTCAGGGTTTCGACTAATCCTTCATCGTTGAGGCGGAGGGCGGGGCGGCCGGGCGCCGTCATGGTGGCGGTAAACTGGTAGGGCGTGGCGGCTAGCTCCAACTGGTTTAGCTGCTTATCAATCTCGGCCTGGGGGGCAATTTTGAGTTCGGCCAGGCTAGCGGCGTAGCGCCCGGTGCGCTCCCGAAACTGCTGCTGGCGGTAGTACACCAGCCACAAATACTGCTTGCGCAGCTCGGCCACCGGCAGCTGCCAGGTAGTGCCCGCTTGGCGCGTAAACTGCAAATAGCCCCAGCGCTCGGGGTAGTGCATGTTGATGATGCCCTGCGGCGACCACACCCAGTTGTGCTCGGGCAAGTCCTTGCCCTTCGCGTCCTGCACCTTGGGATTTTTGGAGCCCACTACCTTAGTATCCCACTCTACCCGCGAGAAATTGATGCGCCACAGCGTGCCCTCGGTAGGCGGCTGCCACGGAAAGCCCATGCGCACGGCCTTCAGCGGAATGGCCATTTCCACCGTCCAGCTCTTATCCTGGTCCTGCGGGTGGTTAAGGGTGCCGTCGATAGTCACGCCCGAGCGCAGGCCGGGCACGTCCCAGCTAATGAGGGCATCGCCCTGGTTGCGGTAGGGCTTGGGCAGGTAGAGGTCGAAAATCTTGTTAATCGCGTTTACCTCGACCTCAAAGTACTGGTGCGTATTGTTGTCGGGGTCGATGAAGACCTCAAAGTCGTTGTCCTTGTAAATGATATCGTCGTGGTGCGTCTGGGTAGCCCAGATTTGCGGCTCCTGCAAAGTGGCGGCAATGAAGAGCGTGGAGTCGTTCCAGAGCATCTTCACCCGCGTCTGGAATGTGGGCCGGGGCTTGGCCGCGCCCTCGATATCCACGAAGTCGGTGGTCCAGGGGGCTTTTTGCCAGTCGCTTTCGCGCAGGTTGCCATCCAGGGTCAGGGGCTGGCTGGTATGCTGCACCACGTAGCCCTTGGGCGGGGTAAACAGGTTTTCGAGGCCGGCAAACGGCGTTTGGGCCCAGCCCGCCAGCGGGCTGGCGAGCCCCAGGGCCAGCCCTAGCCAGCCAGCTGGCCCCCAAAAAGTAACGGGTAATTTCATGTAAGCAAAAAACTGACTAACAGAACGGTATTAAAAAAAGAAGAGGCTTTACTCCAGACTAGCCCGGAATAAAGCCTCTCCTACTCACTGCGTGCGCGGCGAATTATTTATCCCACCACACGCGCGAGGTCAGCAGGTCGCCGCCGTTGAGGCTGGCCACGCCCGACGCGTAGCCGGAAGGGTTGTTGGAGATTTCCGTGGCCGGGTAAATCATGCGGCGCGGTATCTGGCCGTTGGTCACGTTGCCGGGGTAGTTTACGGGCGTGAGGGTGGGGTAGCCCGAGCGGCGCCAGTTGTTCCAGCCCTCGATGAAGTTGAACGTGGTAGACGTTTCCAGCCAGTACTGCTCGTTGATTTGCTTGAGCTGATTGGTGGCGCCCAGCGGATTGGCCAGCACGTAGGCATCGACGGTGCTCGCGCTGATGGCGGCCGTGGTGCTGAACTGGCCTAGCGACTGCAAGGCGCCGCGCAGGCCGTTGGCGTAGTGGGTGGCGGCGTCGGCGCCCACGCTCCAGCCCCGGCTAGCGGCCTCAGCAAGCAGGAATTCGGTTTCGGCGTAGGTCAGCAGGAAGTCCGGCGCGTTGCGCTGGATGTACACCGTGAGGCGCGGACGCGAGTAGTTGCCCAGCGGGGCCAGGTCGGTGCCGGTGCCCGTGGCGCCGGGGTAGTCGGCGCGCTTGCGGATGTCGAAGGCACCGCCCGTCAGGTCGTAGCCATTGGGCAGGCCACGCTGCACGGCGGGGTCGGTGTTGCCACTCAGGGTCTGGTCGGCGTTGTTGATAGCGCCGGCTTGCGGAATCTCGGCAATCACGCCCAGGCGCGGGTCGCCGGTGGTGCGCAGGTAGTCAATCAGGGTCTTGCTCCACTTCAACTCCCGGAAATCGTCGGTGGTGAGTAAGGCGCCGGCCGTGGCGTTCTGCGTGTCGCCGTTGGCGGCGTCGGTTTTTACGACGGCGTTGTCGGTGTAGCTGGCCAGGGTGCCGGCGGCGGCGGCCTTCTCGGTGTAGGTTTTGGCCAGGGCGGGGTTCACCTTGGTCATGCGCATGGCCACGCGCACCATCAGCGAGTAGCCCAGCTTTTTCCACTGCGCCACGTCGCCGCCGTAAATCAGGTCGCCGGAGGCTTTGGCACCCGCGGCGTTGAGGCCACCAATGGCGGCATCCAGGCTGGTGAGCAGGGCCGGATAAATGGTTTCCTGCTTGTCATACTGGGGCGTGGCGATGCCCTGCGCCGCCATCAGGGCCTGCGAGTACGGAATGTCGCCGTAGGCATCGGTGATGCGCTGAAATATCATCACCTTCATGATGTTGCTGATGGCAATCACGTTCACGTAACGGCTGGCACCCTGCGTATTGGCCACGTCGATGGCCTGCTGCAAGCGGCTGAGCGCCGTGTAGCCGTCGTTGAAAATGCGCGACTGGTAGTCCACGAAGCCCCCCGCGTTCACGTACTTATCGCCGTTGCCGTAGTAGTTGAACGTGCTGGCCAGCGCCTGAATACCCGTTGCCTGGTAGAGCAGCTGCGAGTAGCCGGTGTTGGCAAACGTGAGCTGCCCGTCGGTGAGCAGGTAGTTGGGGTTGAGGTTGGCGGCCGAGGCGGCGTTGGGGTTCGTATTTACCTCGTCGAGGTATTTTTCTGAGCAGGAAGTGCTCAGCAGCACCGTAGCCAGGGCGGCGTATAAAATAGACTTTTTCATAGCTGGGCTTACTTGAACTTGACGTTGAGGGTGAAGCCGTACGTGCGGGTGAAGGGCAGTGAGCCGCCCTCAACCCCGGCATAAGCTACCAAAGGCGAAATCGTATTTTCGGGGTCGATGTTATCGGTGTGCTTCAGGATGGTAAACAGGTTGCGGCCCACCAGCGACAGGGTAATATCCTGGAAGGGCGTGTGCGACAATACGCTCTGATTGAGGGTGTAGCCCAGTGTGGCCTGCCGGAATTTAATGAAGCTACCGTCCAGCACCGACAGGGCCGAGATGTTGGTGGCCAGTTGCGGGTAGTAGGTGTAGGCGGGCACCGAAATATCGTTGACGCTGCCGTTTTCCTTCACCCCTACGGCTACTACGCCGCCTTCGCGGCCGGCCAGCGTGGCTTGGTTCAGGCCGCGCGTGTAAGAGTAGTACTCGGTGGCCGATAGAATTTTGTTGTTGAACTTGTAGTCAATCAGGAACGACAGGCTGACGCCCCGGAAGTTGAAATCGTTGTTCCAGCCGCCGTACAGGTTGGCAATGCCCGAGCCCATGGGTTTGAGGTCGCCGCGCAGCGGCACGCCGTTGGCCCCGATGATGACGTTGCCGCTCTCGTCGCGCTTAAAGTCGTAGGCCATTACCTGCGAGATAGCCAGGCCTTTTACCACCGAGATGTTGCCATTCATGGGGCGGTAGGTACCGGTTTGCAGCGGGTTATTAGCGGCGCCGTCGATGTCGAGCACCTCGTTGTGCAGCTTGGTGAAGTTGATGGACGAGGTCCAGGTGAAGGCGCCGCGCTTCACGGGCACTACGGTGAGCGAGGCTTCCACGCCCCGGTTCAGGGTCGAGCCCAGGTTGACGGAGCGGCTGTTGAAGCCCGTGGACGACGACAAGGCGGCCGACACAATCTCGCCGTTGGTTTTGCGGCGGAAGTAAGCCACGTCCAGGCCGATGCGGTTGTTGAAAAACTTCAACTCCGTGCCAATCTCGTACTCGTCGAGGCTGTAGGGCTTGAGGTTGGCGTTGGGCAGGCGCGAGTCGTAGGAAGCGCGCGGCACCCCGTTGATGGAGTTGTTGATGTTGTAGTAAAACTGCGTCTGGTAGGGCTGGGCCGGCTCGCCGCTGGTTTGGGCGTAGGAGGCGCGCAGCTTGCCGTAGCTCAGGGCTGGCTGGTCGAGCAGGTCGGAGAAGATGAAGCTACCGGCCACCGAGGGCGTAAAGATGCTGCGGTTGCCGCTGGGCAGCGACGAGAACCGGTCGTAGCGCCCCGTCGTGCTCAGCGTCAAGAACTTGTACGTGAAGTCGGCGGTGTAGTAGAGCGAGGGCGTTTCGAGGCGCGTGTACTGGTATTCCGAGTTCTTGGTGCGCAGGTTGGACGGCGCATACAGGTAAGGCACAATGAATTGCCCACCGTACAGGCGGCTGCTCTCGAATTCGTTGCGGCGGTAGTTGGCCCCCGCGCTGGCGCTGATGGAGAAGTCCTGGCTCAGTTGCTTGCTGAACGACAAGAGGGCGTCGGTATTCAGCTCCAGGCGGCTGCCCAGGGTCAGGTTGTCGAGGCCACCCTCGCCGGCCGAGGAGTAGAGCGTGCCGTAGGGCGTCACGCTAAAGCGGCGGTCACTGGAATAGTCGTAGCCCACGCGGCCCTGTAAGAACAGGTAGTCGGTAAACGCGTACTTGGCCGACAGCGCGCTGATGAGGCGCTTGCGCGACACATTGTTGACGTACTGGTTGATGACAAAATACGGGTTGGTGGCGTAGCTGTCCACGTTCCAAGCCGTTTCGAGGCCGTTGTTGTTCGGGTCGTAGCCGGGGGCCAGGGTAGCCTGGCTGATATTGGGGGCCAGAAACAGGATGTTGTTGGCGTTCAGGGGCGAGTCGCTCAGCTGCGGGCGGTTCTGGTCCTGCTGGTCTACGTAGCTGGCCGTGAGGGCGAAGCTCAGCTTCTTGGTCAGGTCGTAGCCCGTGTTGAAGTTCACGGTGCGGCGCTTCAGGCCGCTGTTGCGCAGGATGGACTGGCCGTCCAGGTTTGACACCGACAGGCGGTACGTGCCCTTGTCACCGCCGCCCGAAATTGAGAGCGTATTGGTCCACGACGGCGCAATGCGGTAAAACTCGTGCAGGTTATCGCCGGCCGGCGAGTAGGCGTGCTGCTGGCCATCGATGCCCACAATGGGCGAGCCATCCATCTGCTGCCCCCAGGCCGTATTGCCCGATACGATGGCCGAAGCCTGGTCGGTGGGGCGCAGCCCCTGGCTGCCCTGGCCGTACACGTTCTGGAAGTTGCGGCTGTCCACGGCGCGGTCAAATTGCAGGTTGGTGTTGTACTCCACCGTGGTTTTGGAGCGCGAGCCGCCTTTGGTCGTTATCTGAATAACGCCGTTGGCCGCGCGGGCACCGTACAGCGCTGAGGCCGTCGAGCCCTTCAGCACCGTCATGGTTTCAATATCGTCGGGGTTAATGTTGCTGATGCCGTCGCCCAGGTCGGCGCCGCCCCACTCGCCGGCGCTGCCGCGCACGGTGTTGTCCATCGGCACGCCGTTGATAACAATCAGGGGCGAGGATGTGCCCGAGAACGACGTGACACCCCGGATGTTGAGGCGCACCGACGAGCCCGGGCCGCCGCTCGTGCCACCCACGTTCAGGCCGGCCACGCGGCCTTGCAGCGAGTTGGCCACGTTGCTCTCGCGGGCCACGTTGAGCAAGCCGCCGTCTACCTTGGTCACGGCGTAGCCGATTTTGCGCTCGTCTTTCTTGATGCCGAGGGCCGTCACGACCACTTCGCCAATCTCCTTGCTGTCAATGGCCATGATGACGTTGAGGGCAGTGCGGCCCTTCACGGCCACCGTCTGGCTTACGTAGCCCACGTAGGAAAACACCAGCGTGGCATCGCTGGGCGCCGTCAGGGTGTAGTTACCATCCACATCCGAGGTCGTACCCTGGGTGGTGCCGCTCACCACGATGCTCACCCCGATGAGCGCTTCGTTGCTAGCGTTGGTAATCTTACCCGCTATTTTACTCGCCTGGGCGTAGCTGTAGCCGTGGCCCAGCAGCAGGAGTAACACAAGTAACTGTAGGGTTTTTCTCATGAGGAGGGTAGTAAGGTGACAAAAGAGAAGGTGGGTGGGTGGAAAAATGCGGTCGCCGAGGGCCCGACGGCCGGGATAAGCAGTCGCCGGCCCGGTAGTCAGGGGCACTAAAGCAAAAGGCGTTTTACCGGCCCGGGCCGGCCGGCCAAATGCCTTGCTTCAAACAATGTATAACTCACTGACTTAGTGATGCTAAAACCTTTTACTAAAAATAAAAAGCGGGCTGCTCACCGGCAGCGGGCCGGCGCCTGGTGCTGAGCCGAAAGTAACCTGGTAATTGGCTGGCCTAAAGATAGTTGCCCGGCCGGCACAAACCAAGGAAATCGTTTATATCGGTAATATAAACACAATGCCTTCGTAGCCAATGGCTTATTGCATCACCGAGCGGGGCCGGTCGGCGAGGGCCACGCCCCAGGTGGGGCTGGGCCGGGGGCCCATCTCAAACACGAGATGGCCGCCCTGCACCAAATCCTGGTGGGTGATGTAGGACTTGGTGTAAGGTTTGCCATTGCGCGTCACGCGCTGAATGTACTTGTTGGTCAGGGTGTTATTCTTCGCCTCAATGGTGAGGATTTTGCCGCCGGCCAGCGTTAGCGTCGCCTGGTTTACCGAGGGGCTGCCGAACACGTAGGCGCCGTTGGCCGGGTTGAGGGGATAGAAGCCCAGCGTGGAAAACACGTGCCAGGACGACATCTGGCCCACGTCCTCGTTGCCAATAATGCCATCGGGCTTGGTGGTGTAAAAGTTGTCGGTCACGAAGCGCACCTTTTCGGCCGTCTTCCAAGGCTGGCCCACGTAGCTGTAGAGGTAGGTGATGTGGTGGCCCGGCTCGTTGCCGTGGGCATACATGCCGATGAGGCCCGAGATGTCGGGCGAGGCCTCCGAGCCCATGCTGCCCTTGACCACAAACAGCGAATCGAGCTTCTGGCTAAAGGCTTTCTCGCCGCCCATCAGGCCAATGAGGCCTTCCACGTCCTGCGGCACCAGCCAGGTGTACTGCCAGGCATTGCCTTCGGTGAAGTCGTTTTTGCGGTGCACCGAGGTAAACGGATTAAATGGCGTGCGCCACTCGGTCTGCGACACCCGGCCGCGCATGAAATGCACCTTTTTATCGAAGTAGTATTCGTAGTTTTTAGCGCGCTTGCTAAAGTAGGCGTAGTCTTCCTTTTTGCCCATCTTCTTGGCTACCTGGGCAATGCACCAGTCAGCCACGGCGTATTCGAGGCCCTTCGACACGCTCTCCGTCTCGTTGTTGGCCGGAATGTAGCCGAGCGATTTCACTTCCTTCAGGCCCGACTCGTTGCCCATAGCCGTGGCCTTCATGGCTTCGTAGGCCAGGTTGGCATCGAAGCCCTTGAAGCCCTTGAGGCAGGCATCGGCCACCACGGGCACGGCGCTGTAGCCCACCATGCAGTTGGTTTCGTTGGCCATGAGGTGCCACACGGGCAGTTTGCCCTGCTGCTGGTAAATGGCCAGCATGGAGCTCACCATATCATTCACGCGGGTGGGCTGCAACAGCGTAAACAGCGGGTGCGCCGCCCGGTAGGTATCCCAGAGCGAGAAGGTAGTGAGGTTGGTGAAGGCCGCGCCGCGGTGCACCTTCTCGTCGGTGCCCCAGTAGTCGCCGTTGTGGTCGTTGAAGACGGAAGGCGCCACCATGGTGTGGTAGAGCGCGGTGTAGAAGGTCTTCAGGCGGGCCGGGTCGGCCTGAATGCGCACTTTTTGCAGCTCCTGGTTCCAGGCAGCATCGGCGGCGGCCACTACTTTGCCGAAGTTCCAGCCCGGAATCTCGGCCCGGATGTTGGCCAGCGCGTTGGTAGTGCTCACGGGCGAGATGCCCACCTTGAGCTTCACGATTTCGCCGGCCTTGGTGGCAAACGTAACTACGCCCTTGATGTGGGTGCCGGTGGCGGCGGGCGTGGTATTACCCAGCGAATCAGTAGCTTGCAGGCTGACGAACTGCCGGATGGGCTTCGATAAAACGGCCGCGAAATACAGCCGCTGCTTATCGGCCCAGCCCTTGGAGAAGCGGTAGCCCACCAGCGTGCTGTCGTTCAGCTGCTCGATGTGGGTTTCGGTGGGGCGGTCCCAGCCAATGCCCTGCTGCAAGTCGATGACGAGGTGGGCCGCGTCAGATGTCGGGAACGTGTACTGGTGAAAACCCACCCGCAGGCTGGCCGTGAGTTCGGCCTTGATATCGTAGCGCTTGAGGCGCACGGCGTAGTAGCCGGGGCGAGCGGTTTCTTCCTGGTGCGAAAACAGCGATACGAAGCCCTGCTCGGGGTTTTTGAGCGTGCCCTTGCCCACGCGGACCGCGCCGGTGGTGGGCATCACGGCCACGTCGCCCAGGTCGCCGATGCCAGTGCCGCTGAGGTGCGTGTGCGAAAAACCCACAATGGTGGAGTCAGAATAATGGTAGCCCGAACACCAGTCCCAGCCCTCCGACAGGTTCACCGGCCCGAGCTGCACCGCCCCAAACGGCACGTTGGCCCCCAGGAAAACGTGCCCGTGAAAGCCCGTGCCGATGTACGGGTCCACGTACTGCGTGAGGCCGGCGCCGGGCTTGGCGGGGCCGGGGGGGGCTAACGCCGGGCGGGCAACGGCCGCCAGAGCGAGCAGGCCGGCACCCAGCACAGCGGCCGGCCAGGCGGAGGAAGGAACAGGACGCTTCATAAAGTTTACTTGCTAGGGTGGGAATAGGCTGAGGTATTAGTTGGTAGCCGCGCCGGCCACGGGCAGCAGTTGCTTGTCCACGTTCCAGCCTTCGACCGCTACCACGGGGGCGGGCTGGCCGGCTACCGGGGTGTAGTCGAGGCCCACGGTTTGGCTTTCGCCGGGCAGCACCGACACGTAATTATCGGTGTAGAATACCGGTAGCAGGCGCTTTTGCGTGGTCGGGTTTACCAGAGCTAGCCGGTTGAAAAAGGCCACCGGCGCGCCGGCTGGGTTGGTCAGCGTCACGGCTATTTTGCCGGGGGCCGTTTGGCGGGCGGTGGCGCGCACGGCCGTTTTGGCCAGGGTTTTCAGGCCCGAGTATTCGCCCTTGGCGTCGGGCAGCCAGTAGAAGTTCTTGCTGATGACTTTCTTATCGAAGTCCTGCAATTGCAGCGACAGGAACATGCCTTTCTGCCGGCCCAGCTGCTTCACCACCGTGTTGATAGGCAGGTATTTCTTGGACATCGACGGACCGGCCTCCACCACTACCTGCGTGATGCTGGTCTGTTTGCCGGCCATGTCGTAGGCATCGGCCACCAGCATCATATCTCGCTTTACCTGAAACAAGTTGTTGGTAATCATGACCACGCTGTCCACCGGGTTGTATAGCACGTGGAGTGGTTCGCTGCCCGCGCGCAGGCCGTAGAGGCAGGCATTGGGGTCGAGGTAGTAGTCGTACATCTGCCCACGCAGGGCGGTCCAGGGGTTCTGGGTTTTCCAGATGATGCTACCCGTGTACCAGTCCCACATGTGCGAGCTGAAGCCCTCCATGAGGGCGCGGTACTGGTCGTAGTTCACCAATTGGGCCTTGAGGCCGAAATCCTTGATGTTTTTCGGGGCGCCGTAGGGTTGCAAGTACTGCTCGTAGCCGATGTAGGTATGGTAGGTCCACATCGAATCGACCTGCTCGGTGGGGACATCCCCTTTGCTATTGGCGGTGCGCGGCCCCAGGTAGCGCGGGGGCACCAGGTTGGCGGCGGGCAGGAAGCGCTCCAGCGACTCCACATCGCCCACGCCCACCGAGCCCACTTCCGAGTTGAACGGGTACGTGCGATGCGCCCAGAATGAGTTGATGTTCTGAATACCATACGGCCCGTCGCCATTGCCGCCCAGGGTGTTAAACGACATGCTGTCGGCATTCGAAAACGGGATAAACCAGCGGGTGCCGTCGAGCTGGGGCAAGAGCGAGTCTTGCAGCGCCGTGAGAATATCCTTGGGGGGCGTGATTTCGTTGCCGCCGCACCAGATGCCGAGCGAGGCGTAGTTGCGCACCATCTTTATCTGGTCGGCCGCCGAGGCGATGAACAGGCCGTGGTCGTTGGGGTATTGGCGGCGGGTGTATTGGTCTTCCAGCTTCAGGGGGTCTACCCAGCGGCCGTTGGCGTCGCCGCTCACCCAGAAGTCCTGCATCACCAGCAGGCCGTACTTGTCGCAGGCCGCGTAGAACTCGGGCCGCTCGACCAGCGCCCCACCCCAGATGCGGATGAGGTTGAGGTTCATGTCGCGGTGAAACCGGATTTCGGCGTCGTAGCGCGCGTCGGTGAAGCGCAGCATGGCGTCGGAGATAATCCAATTGCCGCCTTTGATAAATATTTTCTGGCCATTGAGGAGCACCTGCATGCTCTGGGTATGCTCATTCCACACGCGCCCCACTTCGCGTACGCCCACCTGCACATCTTCCTCGTCCGACACCATTTTGCCGCCCACCAGAAACTGCATTTTCAGCTGATACAGGTTTTGCGAGCCGTAGCCGTTGGGCCACCACAGGTTGGGGTTTTGCAGCGATAAGGCGGGCAGGCGCACCAGCTGGGTAGCGTGAGCGGGCAGGCTCACGGCCTGCTTCATTAGCTGGCCCGCAATGGTGTACTGAAGCACGCCGGCCACCTTTTTGCCAGTTGGGTTCTCCAGTTCGGCCGTTACGGCGAGGCTAGCGGGGGCCTGGGGGCCGTCGGGCAGGCGCACGCCCGGCACGCGGGTCACTATGTGCGGGTTCTTAATATTGACCGCCAGCGTTTTCTCAATCGTGACCTTGTCCCAGATGCCCGTGTTGCGGTCGCGAATGGGCCGAATCCAGTCCCAGCCAGCAGTGTATTGCGTGGCCACGTTGCGGGCGATTACGCCATCGCCGCCCTGGCCGCCGTTGGGGTTGCCCACGGGGTCGGCGGGGTACACTACCACGGCCAGGCGGTTGCGGCCGTCCTTGGCCAGGTAGGGCGTGATGTTGTAGGCCTGGCGCAGAAACATGCCGTGATGCGTTTTCTCATTGAGCTTCTGCCCATTCAGAAAAATATCGCAGCTGTAGTTCACGCCCCGGAAGTGCAGCCACACCTGGCCATCGCCAGCGGCGGGCGCCTCTTGGAAATCCTTGACAAACCAGTAGGTGTAGTAGTCGCGCCCGGTCTTGTAGATATCGGGAATGCGCTCGTTGTTCATCCCGAAAAACGGGTCGGGCACCTGCTTGTTCGCGAGCTGGGTGGTGAGTACCGTGCCCGGTACCACGGCCGGCGGCCAGCCCGCCAGCGCGTAGCCCGGCTGCGAAAGCTGCGCCCCGGCCACGGGCACCTTACCGATAGGCTGCGCCTGCCAGCCGGCATTCAGCTCATAGTGCTGCTGCGCCGCTAGGGGGTAGGCGCTAGCCCAGGCTAGCAAAAAAAGCAGGTATCGAAACGTCGTCATTCAGCAAAAAATAGGAGGCTAGCCAGGTAGGCGAATACCCTAATCGCGGCGGGCCTTGTGCCCTACTGCGCCATAAAACAGCAAAAACAAGTAGCACGGCACCACCAACCAGTAGGCGTGCTGGGGCGAAGCGTGGTCGGCTAGCAGCCCGTAGAGCGGCGGCAGCACCGCGCCCCCGGCAATGGCCATGATGAGCAGCGACGAGCCCAGCTTGGTGAAGCGACCCAACCCTTCGATAGCCAGCGGCCAGATGGCCGGAAAAATCAGCGAGTTGGCTAGCCCTAGCAGCGAGACAAACAGCACCGACAGGTAGCCGTGCGTGAACAAGGCCCCCAGCGCAAACAGCACGCCCGTGATGGCCGACAATTGCAACGCCTTTTCCTGCGAGATGAGCCGCGGAATGGCCGCAATGCCCACGCCGTAGCCCACTATCATAGCCACCAGCGTGCAGGTAGTGAAGAACTTAGCTGTAGCCAGGGCGATGCCCTGCGAGGCGCCGTAGCTGATGATGGTGTCGCCGGCAATTACCTCCACGCCCACGTAGCAGAACATGGCCAGCGCCCCCAGCAGCAGGTGTGGGAAGTGGAAGATGCTCGACTTATTCGTGTTGGCGGCGGCTACTACCTCATCCTCGTGGTCGGTGTCGATTTCGGGCAGCGACGAGAAGTAGATGAGCGCGGCCAGCACCACCAGCACGGCTAGCATGAGCAGGTAGGGCGTGACCACGCGGGCGGCCAGGGTATTGAGTTCGGCGGCTTTGGCGGCGGGGCTGAGGCTACCCAGGCGCTTCACGAGGGCATCGGCATCCTGGAGGGCTACGGCGCCCAGCGCAACGGGCGCGATAGCGCCGGCCACCTTGTTGCAGATGCCCATGATGCTGATGCGCTTGGCGGCGCTTTCGCGCGGGCCCAGAATGGTGATGTAGGGGTTGGCTGCCGTTTGGAGCAGGGCTAGGCCCGTGCCCTGCACGAACAGCCCTAGCAAAAACAACCCGTAGGTGCGCGTGAGCGCGGCCGGCACGAAGAGCAGCGCCCCCGCTCCCATCACGAGCAACCCTAGCGACATGCCACGCTTGAACCCGGTGGCCTTCAGCACCCAGGCCGACGGAATAGCCATCACCAGGTACGAAATGTAGAAAGCAAACGCAACCAGATACGCCTCGAAATTGGTCAGCTCACAGCTGATTTTCAGGTACGGAATCAGCACTGAGTTGAGCCAGGTGACGAAGCCGAAGATGAAAAACAGCGACCCGATAATGACAATCGACTTGGTTGGCTGGCCGGTGGCCGCCGAGGCCGTGGTAGCTACAGTAGGCATATTGTATCGGGATAGGGAGCAAGAAGAAAATGGGCTGGCAACGCCTTATTGCACCACCAGTTCATCGGCAAACAGCCAGGTATCGGTGTCTTTGGGGGTGGCGCCGGCGGGCGCGGGCTGCGCGTTTTTGGCCGTGACACGCACGTAGCGGGCCTTGGTTTTTTTCCAGTCGGCCTTCACTTCCCCGATGGTAGTGCCGGGCTGCGCCGCGGCTACCGGGCCAGTGTACACCGTTTTGTAGGTGCGGCCGTCGTTCGACAAGGCTACTTCTACCGTGCGGGGCAGCATTATTTTATCCTCGGGCTTTTGCAGGAAGGTGCTGCGTAAGCCGCTGACTTCGGTGGTATTTCTCAAGTCAATCGTGGCCACCAAGTCGGTGCCCAGAAACCCTAGCCAGCGGCCGTCGGTGTGGCTGAGCGAGCCCTTGAGGCCATCGACCAGCGTGAGCGGACCCACACCACGGTAGTTTTTATGAGGGGTGCTGACTAGCCGGGTGGGGGCGGCCAGGGCCTTGTGCGCAAGTAGCTCGGTGGTGGTCACCTTGCCGGCCGGCTGGCCGCTCTCAAACGAAGCGGCTTTTACCACGGCCGACTTGGCCAGCGTGAAAGGCCCGTTGTAGGCGGTGGAGGTGGGAGTCGGGGCCGAGCCGTCGAGGGTGTAGGTTACCTGCGGGCCGGTGGCATCGAGCAGCAGGCTCACTACGTCGCCGCCCTTGGTGGTGTCGGGTACAAACTGCTGGCGCGGGTTGAAGGCACTCTTGGCATAATTGGCCCCTAGCGCGGCGTAGCGCTGGTACTGCGGCTGCATGCGCACCTTAAAGCTCTCCCAGTTTTTGAGGCTAGCCGGCGTCCAGAGCACTTCGGCCAGGGCCGCCATGCGGGGCAGCACCATGTACTCAGCGTACTGCGTGGTGGGGATATACTCGGTCCAGAGGTTGGCCTGAGCGCCCAGAATGTACTTCTTCTCGTCGGCCGTCAGCTCGGGCGGCGTGGGTTCGAAGGCATACACCTTAGCCAGCGGCAGGTAGCCGCCGATGTTGAGCGGCTCCAGCGCCGGGTCGCCCTGCGCGTGGTCGAAGTACACAAACTCGCCGGGCGTCATCACCACTTGGTGCTTTTGCTTGGCGGCGGCAGTGCCGCCTTCCATGCCGCGCCAGCTCATCACGGCGGCGTTGGGGGCCAGCCCACCTTCCAGGATTTCATCCCAGCCGATGATGGTCTTGCCTTTGCCGTTCACGAACTTCTCCATGCGCTGCACGAAGTAGCTCTGCAACTCGTGCTCGCCGTTGAGGTGCTCGGCCTTGATGCGGGCTTGGCACTTGGGGCAGGTTTTCCAGCGGGTTTTGGGTGCTTCGTCGCCGCCGATGTGCACGATTTTGCCGGGAAACAGCGGCATCACCTCCGTCAGCACATCTTGCAAAAACGTAAACGTCTGGTCGTTGCCGGCGCAAAAAATATCATCATACACGCCCCAGGTCTGCCCTACCTTAAAGGGGCCGCCGGTGCACGAAAGCTCGGGGTAGGCCGCCAGCGCCGCTAGGGCGTGACCGGGCATCTCGATTTCGGGCACCACCGTGATGTAGCGGTCCTGGGCATACTTCACTACCTCGCGCACCTGCTCTTGGGTGTAGAAGCCGCCGTAGCGCACGTTGTCATACTCGGGCACTTTGGCGCCGTAGTGGCCGATGAGCGTGCCGTCGCGGTAGCCGCCAATGGAGGTCAGCTTGGGGTATTTCTTGATTTCGATGCGCCAGCCCTGGTCGTCCGTGAGGTGCCAGTGGAAGGTATTCATCTTGTGCAGCGCCAGGTAGTCGATGTACTGCTTCACAAACTCCACCGGGAAGAAGTGGCGGCTCACGTCGAGGTGCATGCCGCGCCACTGGTAGCGCGGCTGGTCGGCCACTTCCACGGCGGGCAGGCTGGCGCCAGCGGTGCGCTGCGCCGGCAGCAGCTGCCGGATGGTTTGGGTGCCCAGGTACAGGCCCTGCGGCTGGCGGGCGGCCAGCACCACCTGCGCGGGCTGTACGCTCAGGGTATAGCCTTCGGGCCCCAGGGTATCGGTAGCTGCTAAAAGCTTTAAGTAGATGGTGCCGGCCTGCTTGCCGGGTGCGGCCTGCACCACGGGGGGCTTCACGCCGGTAGCGCGGCCTATTTCCTCACTCAGGCTTTGGCCAATGCGGCGCAGCTCGTCGTTTTTAGGGCCAACGTAAATCTTGGTTTCCGGGGTGAGGGCAAAACGGCCCGTGCCGGGCACCAGCCGCACCGGCTGCGGAATAACGCCGATGCCAGCCGGGCTAGCGGCCGGCTGCTGGCCGTGGGCCGGAGCCAGGCCGGTCAGGCTCAGCAAGGCCGCTGCTACGGCCACCAGGTTCTTGTTCATATAGTTAGCGAGTGGAATGGGTGGGGAGTAGGGTGCTGCTTCATGGGGCAAAGGGCAGCCGCGCCCAGCACAGCCGCGTTGCCAATGGTGGAGGGCGCCACCACGAGCCGCTCCGTTACCTGCTTGAAGGGAAATGCCGCCAGGCCCGCTTGCAGGCCCCCGCGAAAGTACTCGAAGCCCTTGCTCACCGAGCCACCCAGGAAAATGGCTTCGGGGGCCAGCGCGTACAGAATAATGTGCAGCGCCTGCCCCAGGTGCCAGCCAAACTCGGCGTACACGGCCAGGGCCTCGGCCTCGCCGCGCCGGGCGCGGGGGTACCATTCGGTGCCCGGCCGGCCCGTGCGCTGCCCAAAAAACTTGCCGCTGCAATAATCTTCCAGCGTTTTGTCGAGGTACGGAATCATGCCGAATTCGCCGGCGCTCGACAGCGTGCCCGAGTACACCTGGTGGTTGATGATGATGCCCGCCCCTAGCCCCGTGCCCAGCGCCAAGCCCACCAGGTTGGCGTAGGGCTGGCCCTGGCCGTACATCTTCTCGCCCACGGCAAAGGCGTTGGCGTCGTTGGTGAGGTACACCGGCTGGTCGAAATGGATGGCCAGGTGCTGCCGCAGGTGCACCTCGCGCCAGGCCGGGATGTTCTGCACATTGTGCACAATGCCGTTTGCCTCATCCACCAGCCCCGGCACCCCAATGCCGATGCCCGCTACCTCATCCGTTACCAGGGGGGCGAGCTGCTGCGTTAGCTCGTTCAGCAGCTGCTCCTTTGGTGCGTTGGCCGAGGTTTCAAACCGCACTTCCTGCACCAGCTTGCCGTGCTGCACCACGCCGAGGTGCACCTTGGTGCCCCCGATGTCTACGCCGATGTACTTGCTACTGAAGCTGGCCATGAGAATAGTAACTACTGAAAACAGGTCATGCAGACCGCAGGGAAGCATCTCGCGTGGCGCAGTAAGTCTGCGTAAGCAACGAAGCGAGCGAGATGCTTTCCTGCGGTCAGCATGACAGCTTTGACAACTTTAGATAAGATAAGCCAAGCTTAAAACTGCCAGCGCACGAACGCTTCCATCGCCTCGTAATTGGCCATGCCCAGGCGGTCGTATTGCTGCGCCGTTTCACGGTTGCGGTGCTCGGCGCGCACCCAAAACTCGCGCGCGTCGTCGCCCGGAAATACCGGCGTATCCTTCTGGCTCTGATGTTTGAAAATAGCGTTGCGCTTGCGTAGCACTTCCTGCGGCGAGAGCGGCACGGCCATCTCAATCTCGTAGGGCTCAAACTCGTGCCACGCGCCGCGGTACATCCACACCCAGCAGTCTGCCACCCAGGCTTCGGTGGCGCGCAGGCGGCGCAGGGCCTCCGTCACGATGTTGAAGCAGATGATGTGCGTGCCGTTGGGGTCGGCAAAGTCGCCGGCCACGAACAGCTGGTCGGGCTGCACGGCTCGCAGGAGCTGCATCGTCAGCTCGATATCCTTGTCCGTCACCGACAGCTTGGCGGTGCGGCCCGACTCGTAGAAGGGCAGCGACTGGAAGTGAATGTGGTCGTCGGCCACGCCGGCGTAGCGGGCGCCCGCAATGGCTTCGCTCTTGCGAATGAAGCCCTTCACATTGCGGATTTCCTGGCTATCCGCCTGGTTGGCCTGCTTGTGCTGAATAAACTCGCGCATCCCCTCGTACACCGTGCGCAACTCGCTGGCATCCCGGCCCATGCTGGCCTCGAAGTCGATGGCAAACTCCACGTAGCGCAGCACGTCGTCGTCCCACACGGCCGTGTTGCCCGAGGTTTGGTAGGCCACGTGCACGTCGTGCCCCTGGTCGATGAGGCGAATGAAGGTGCCGCCCATCGAAATCACGTCATCATCGGGGTGGGGCGAGAAGATGATAACCCGCTTCTTGGCCGGCAGCGCCCGCTCGGGGCGCTGCGAGTCGTCGGCGCCCGGCTTGCCACCGGGCCAGCCCGTAATGGTGTGCTGTAGCTTATTGAAGATGTGAATGTTAATCTTATACGCCGGGCCCTGTTCGGTGGCCAGCTGGGCCATGCCGTTGCTGTTGTAGTCCTCGTCGGTGAGCTTGAGAATCGGCTTGCCTAGCGTGTTCGAGAGCCAGATAACGGCCTTTTTGATGAGGCGCTCGTCCCACACGCAGTCCTTCACCAGCCAGGGCTTGTCGAAGCGCGTGAGCTCGGCGGCGGCATCTTCGTCTACAATAAACTCTACGTTGTCAGCTAGTTGCAGGTACGTAGCCGGCACTTCGCTCGACACCTCCCCTTCCACCGCCTTCTTGATGATGGGCGCTTTCTTGCCGCTCCAGGCCATCAGAATAATCTCGTGGGCCTTGAAAATGGTGCCCATGCCCATCGTGATGGCCTTGGTCGGCACGTATTCCTTGCCGCCGAAGTCGCGCGAGGCGTCGCGGCGCGTGAGGTCGGCCAGCGTCACCAGGCGGGTGCCCGAGTTGGGGGCCGAGCCGGGCTCGTTGAAGCCCGCGTGCCCGGTGCGCCCAATGCCCAGCAGTTGCAAGTCGTGGCCACCGCACGCCTCAATCTGGCGCTCGTAGTCGAGGCAAAAGGCCGCCACCTGTTCGGGGGCCAGCGTGCCGTCGGGGATGTGAATGTTCGCCCGCTCGATGTCGAGGTGGTCAAACAGGTTTTCGTTCATGAACGTCACGTAGCTTTGCGCCGACGTGGGCTGCATGGGGTAGTACTCGTCGAGGTTGAACGTCACCACGTTGCGAAAGCTCAGGCCCTCCTCGCGGTGCAGGCGCACCAGCTCCTCGTACACGCCCACCGGCGTGGCCCCGGTGGCCAGGCCCAGCACGGCCTGCTCACCGCGCTGCTGCTTGCTTCGGATAAGGGCCGCGATGCGCGCCGCCACCTGCCGGGAGGCCGTTTCCTTGTCGCGGTACACGGTCACCGGCAGCTTTTCAAAACGGGTTTCCTCCAGGAGGTTCAGGCGGGTCATGAGGGGTAGCGTAACGTTGTGCATAAAGGCGAAGCCAGGGATTTTTACAAAATGCGAAGGCAGGCAAGCGTAAGCAAAGCAACTAGTTAGCGGCCAGGCCGCCCCGGCTCAGGCCAGCTCCAGGTAGCTTTCGAAAATATTTTCCATCACGGTGGCTACCGAGCCCAGAATCACGGCGTTATCGCCCAGCTCCGACACCACCACGGTAGTTTTTTCGCGCAGTTGGGCCATGCAGTACGTGTTGATAGCCTGCTGAATAGCCGGAAAAATAAACTGCTTGGCCTGGGCAATCTTGCCGCCCAAAATGATAAGCTCGGGGTTGAAAAGCTGAATCAGGATGGCAATGCCTTTGCCCAGGTTGGTGCCCACCTCGGCCAGCGTGTTGATGGCAAACTGGTCGCCCTCGTGGGCCGCCGCGTACACCTGCTCGGGCTGCAACTGGTCTAGCTGCGCAGCCGTGAGCTGGCTCAGCAGCGTGCGCTGCCCCGCCGCCAGGCCCGCCTTGGCCAGCCGCACAATGGCGCTACCCGAGGCCACGGTTTCGAGGCAGCCGCGCTTGCCGCAGTGGCACAGCGCCCCGCCCTCTACCAGCGGAATGTGGCCAAACTCGCCGGCAAAGCCCAGCGCGCCGCTCCGCAGCTTGCCATCCAGGATGATGCCCAGGCCAATGCCCCAGTCCATCGACAGCACCAGGGTGTCGCGCTGGCCGTGGGCCAGCCCGAAGCGGTACTCGGCCAGGGCTGCACTCTTGGCATCGTTCTGAATGAAAACCGGCTTGCCAAACTGCGCTTCCAGTAGCTGTTGCAGCGACTCCGGCTCGCTGGCCGTGAGCAGGTACGTGTGGTTGTTGCCCTCCTTGGAAGCCACCAGCCCAGGCATGCTAATACCTACGCCCACCAGTTTTTTCAGCTCGATGCCCGAGGCCAGCAGCAGCGCCTGGGCCTGGGTGTGCACCTGGGCCAGCGCGCTCAGGTCTTTAGTAAGCTCAATATTAAAGTTGTGCAAGCCACTGACAATATGGTTATTATTATCAAAAATGGCCATCCGAGTTTTAAACTTCTCGATGTGGATGCTCAGCACAAACAGCGACCCGTCGCACAAGCCATACAGCTCGGGCTTGCGGCCACCCAGCGACTTGCCCCGGCCCTGCTTTTCGACCAGGCCCTCGGCCACCAGCTCGTTGAGAATGGCGATGGACGTGGGCGAGCTGATGGCAAACCGGGAGCAAATATCCGCGTTGGTCTTGGCCCCTTTCACATACAAGTGCTTCACTATCTTCAGCTTCTGGATATGCTTGCGCCGCTCCACGTTGTTGAGCCGAGCCAGATAGGTTTCCTCAAGCGCTAATAATGAACTCATCCTGAGGGTGCTGTTAAGTTTTTTGTAAATAAAGTTACTTTTTTCTGCAAGTCAAAATACTTGTGTGAATTTTTTATAAAAGTAACCTGAGTAAATAAAAAAAATGACCGAACGCAGCACCAGCCGCTTCGGTCATCCTGCTTTGTCAGCCGAGCGCTGGCGCTGGCTCAGTGCTGCACCTTTAGCACTACATGCTTGATGTTCTGTCGATTATATGTATACGTAATGTGCACCTGGCCATCCTGCGCCTGGATGATGGCGGGGTAGCTGTATTCTTCGGTGGTGCCGCTTTCCAGCGTGGCTACGTCATGCCAGGTACGGCTGTCGGCCGACTGGGCCACGCGGAGCTTACTGCGGCCGTCGGCCCAGTCCTTGCCAGGCAGGGCGGGATTGTATACCAGTAGCTGCGTGCCGTTTTTCAGGGTCACGGCATCGGTGCCTGAGTTGGGATTGAGCAGCTCCGTTTGGGAGAGCGGGCCCCAGGTAGCACCGTTATCGGCGGACCAGGCCTGCACCAGGCGCCCCTGCTTGCTGCGGCACAGCAGCTGCAAGCGGCCGCCCGCATACGTGAGAATGCTGGGCTGAATCACATCCAGCGCCGAGCCGTTGTCGATGGGCTGCACCTGCCACGTGCGGCCCTTATCCATCGATTTTTCGAGGTGGATGGTCCAGTGCCCACCGGCCTCCTCCACGCTCGACGGGGCCAGGATGGTACCATCGGCCAACTGCACCGGCTTGTTCTTGATGGGCCCCAGCACGCCCGGCGGCAGCCGCCGCGCCGCCGACCACGTGCGGCCCTTGTCGGATGAGCTTTTGACCAAGCCCCACCACTCGCGGGGGTTGGGCCCTACCTTATAAAACAGCAGCAAATTGCCCCCGTGCACTTGGAATAGCACCGGGTTCCAGGCTGGGTAGCGCAGCGAGTCGCTCACCACGCCATCGGCTACCTTTAGCGGTGCCGAGATGGCACCCTTTTCAATGGTAGTGAGCCAGATAGCTACGTCGGGCTTGCTTTCCTGCGACCCACCAAAGCAGGCCACCAGAAACTTGTTCTTCGCTACTTCTACCAGCGTGGAGGCGTGGCACTGCCTGAAGGGCGGGGCCGTAAAAAGCAGTTCCTGCTTGGCAATGGTCCAGGTTTGCTGCGCCAGGGCGGAGGTAGGCAGGGCCAGGGTAGCGAGGAGGCAAAGGGATTTCATGGTAGCTGAATTTACCTAGGTGTCTCGTGAGGCACCCCGTTGGCGCCGGCCCTCCCCTACCACGCAATATTTTCCACGGCCTGCGCCACCTGGAACTGCGTGTGCAGCCGCACATCTTCCGACGACGCCCCCACTTGCACCGTGAAGGTGCCCGGCTCCACCGTCCACTTCAGGCTGCCGTTTAGCAGCATCAGGTCCTCGGCCGTGAGTTCCAGCGCAACTTCTTGCTGCTCACCGGCTTTCAGCGCCAAGCGCTGAAACTTCTTGAGCTGCTTCACGGGCGTCACGACTGAGCTTACGTCGTCGCTGAGGTAGAGCTGCACTACCTCATCGCCGGGCCGGGCGCTGGTATTTTTCACCTTGAACCGCACGGTTACACGCACCGCGCCGGGCGTTTCGACGGGGCATACCTGTAAGTCAGAATACTCGAAATTGCTGTAGCTCAGGCCGTGGCCGAAGCTGTAGAGCGGCTTGTTATCGACCTCAACGTAGTCGTGCTTGGTGGGGCGCTTGGCGTTGTAGTACACCGGCAGCTGGCCCACGCTTTTGGGCACCGAAATGGGCAGGCGGCCGGCGGGATTATAGTCGCCAAACAGCACGTCGGCCACGGCGTGGCCGCCTTCCTGGCCGGGGTACCAGGCATCGAGCAGGGCGGGCACGTGGGCGGCCATCCAGTTGAGGTTCAGGGGCCGGCCTTTGATGAGTACCACCACTACGGGCGTGCCGGTGGCCACCACGGCTTGCAGCAGCTGCTGCTGCTTGCCCAGCAGGTCGAGGCTGGCGCGGTCGTAGCCCTCGCCGGCCTCCATGTCGCTCACCTGCGGCCCGCCCGCCGTGACGGTGGCCGCGCCGGTGCTCTGGTACTCGGTTTTGAAGTCGCGGGCGCTGGAGCCGCCCAGCACCACCACGGCTACCTGCGCACTGCGGGCGGCGGCTACGGCCTCGGCGATGTTGGCGCTGGCCGTGTCCCGAATGGCGCAGCCCTTCACGTAGATTACCTGCGCGCTGGGCATTTTGGCTTTTATGCCTTCTAGCACCGTAACTACGTTGCTTTCGGGCTGGGGCGCGGTGTAGTCGCCCAGCTGATTGTAAATATTGTCGGCGTTGGGGCCGATGACGGCAATGCGCTGCAAGGTCTTGGCCAGCGGCAGCAGGCCGTTATCGTTTTTAAGCAGCACCACCGACTCCTGCGCTACCTGCCGGGCCAGCTGCACGTTGGCCGGGCTGCGTACCAATTTGGCGGGCTTGCGCGGGTCCACGTAGGGGTTTTCAAAAAGGCCCAGTTCAAACTTCACGCGCAGCACCCGGCCCACGGCGCGGTCGAGTACGGCGGGCTCAACTAACTTTTGCTCCACGGCTTGCAGCAGTTCCTTGTCGAAGCCGTAGCCGCTCAGGTCGTCGTCGAGGCCGGCGTTGAGGGCCAGCGCGGCGGCTTCGGGGGCCGTGGCGGCCACGTGGTGGTTATTGACTAAGCCCGAGATGCTGCCCAGGTCCGACACCGTAAAGCCCTGGAAGCCCCACTGCTGGCGCAGCACCTCATTGAGCAGAAAGGGATTAGCCGAGCACGGCACGCCGTCGATGGAGTTGTAGGCCGTCATCACCGACTGCGCCCCGGCCTTCACGGCCGCCCGAAACGGCGGCAAAAAGCTCTGGAACAGCTCGCGGTAGCCGGTGCTAATGCTACCGCCGTTGTGGCCGCCCTCGGGCACGCCGTAGGCCGTAAAGTGCTTGAGCGTAGACACGATAGTAGTACCGCTCCTGAGGCTGGCACCCTGAAAGCCTTGCACCATCGCCACGCCCATCTGGCTGTTCAGCACGGGGTCTTCGCCGTAGGTTTCCTCCACCCGCGACCAGCGCGGCTCGCGGGCCAAATCCAGCACCGGGCCGTAGCCGATGTGGGCACCCTGCACCCGCGCCTCGGTGGCAATGGCGGCCGCCATGCGCCGAATCAGGGCCGGGTCCCAAGTGCTACTTTGGCCGATGGACGTGGGGAACACCGTGGTGCCAATGGCCATGTGGCCATGCGGGCACTCCTCGGCCAGCAGTATCGGGATGTGCAGCCGCGTGTGCTCCACGGCGTAATTCTGCAAGGCGTTGGTGACCTCGGCGGCCTGCGTGGGGTTGAGGCCCGTGAGCAGCGTCTTGCGGGTCCAGGGGTCGGCGCGCAGCGTCGCCCACAGCGCACCGATGTGGCGCTCGTCCACGGCTTTGCGGTAGGCAGCGCTGGCACTAACCCGCTGGCCTTCTTTCTGATACATTTCCCACCCGAGTAGCGTCGAGAGCTGGCCCACCTTTTCGGCCGTGGTCATGCGGCCCAGCAAGTCCTGCACGCGCGCTTCGGTGGGCGCCTGGCTGTTCTGGTAGAGGGGCCTTTTCGATTGGGCCGTCGCGGTAGTGATGCTGAGCAGGCACAGCCCCAGGGCTAAATATTTCGGCATAAGGGGGATAGTGATAGAAAAAATGTCATGCTCATCTGGCGTCCGCTTGCCGAACCGCTTCTTCTGACCCGTTCAATGAAGCGGCAGAGATGTTTCGGCAAGCGGACGCCAGATGAGCATGACGATTACTTAGTCGGCCACGAAGGCAAAGGCCAGCGCCGGGTAGGCGCCGGCCTGCTTGGCCAGGGTGGCGGGCAGGGTCAAGGTCACTTGGTCGCCGGAGGCGGTCCATTTCACCGCTTGGCCGGTTTGCAATAGCGTCAGCTTGCTGCCTTTGCGGGGCACGTTGCCGGTCCAGGCCAGGGTAGTGGGGGCGGCCTGGTTTTCGGGCAGGCAGGCAATGGCGTAGCGGGTGCCTTTTTTGCCCTGCGTGAAGTAGGTGCTGCCGTCCTGGAAGCGCGGGGTGGCGCGGGTGCTGTAGATGGCCGCACCATTCACATCCAGCCACTTCCCGATGGCTTCGAGGCGCGTCACGGCTTGCTGGTCGAGGGTACCGTCGGGCTTGGGACCCACGCCCAGCAGCAGGCTGCCGCCCTTGGCCACCACTTCCACCAGCGAGTGGATGATGGTGGTGGGCGACTTGTACACGTCGTTCGGCACGTAGCCCCAGTTGTTGGCCAGGGTCAGGCAGCTTTCCCAGGGATTAGACAGCTGGTGGTCAGGCACTTTTTGCTCGGGCGTCTGGTAGTTTTCGTAGGGGCCGTGCACGGTGCGGTCTACCATTAGCAGGCCGGGCTGGGCCTGGCGGGCCATAGCCGCAATGCGGGGCATGTTCACGTCCTGGCTGAACTCCGGAATAGGGGCGCCCCAGGCGCGCACTTCCGCGTTCACAGTTTCTTTGGGGCGTACCCAGCCGCCGTCGAGCCACAGGATGTCCATGCTCCCGTAGTTGTGCATCAGCTCACTTATCTGGTTGTAGGTGAAGTCCTGAAACTTCTTCCAGCGCCACGGATACTTCTTGATGTCGTAGTTCACGTTGCGGTCGGGCGTGGCGTATTTCGGCCACCAGAAATCCTGCGAGTGCCAGTCGGGCTTCGAGAAGTAGGCGCCAATCATGAATCCTTCTTTGCGGAAGGCGTTGAACACGTACTTGGCCACGTCGGCCCGCGGGTTGTCTTTAAATGGGCCGTTGCTAATCTTGAAATCCGACTGCTTGGTGTCGAACATGTTGAAGCCGTCGTGGTGCTTGGTGGTGAACACCAGGTAGCGCATACCCGCCTTTTTGGCCACGCTGGCCCACTGCTCGGGGTTGAAGTTCACCGGGTTAAGCACCTTGCTATAGTTCCAGTAATTCTGCTTGTACGCCTCGTAGTTGCTGGTGCTGTCGCGCTCAATCCAGGGTTCCGAGCATATCTGCCACGACTCGATGATGCCCGGCACGGCGTACAGGCCCCAGTGCAGGATGAGGCCGAATTTCTGGTCGCGCCACTTATCCAGCTTCTGCACCACCAGCGGGTCGGTGGGTGCCTCGTACTGCGTCGATTGCTGATGAATGCCCTGCTCTTGGGCCAGGGCGGGCAGCGTACCAGCCGCGCTGAGTAAGGCGAGGGCCAGGGTTATTTTTTTCATTTTATGCAAAATATCTTACTGAAAATCAACTATTTATTTCTTATCATCAATTGCTATCGCCTGCTTGTAAAGCCCCACGGCCGAGAGCGTGGGGCTGAGCCGCGAGCCGGTAATGCGCAGCCGCACCGCCTGCGCCCGGACCGGCGCAAACGGGAGGATGCGCTTGTAGCCGACCGTAGTACCGGTGACAATAGGCATCCACTCGGTGCCCTGCTGATATTCCAGCACGAAGCTTTCGATGCGCTGGCCCACGGCGATATTCTCCTGTAATTGCAGCACATCAAACGTCTGCGGGGCGGGCAGCGCAAAGCTGAGCGTGGCCGTGGTGTCGCGGCCGGGGGCAGTCCAGTAGGTGGCGTAGTTGGCGTCGAGAAGCGCCTTGGCCTGGCTGGCACTGGCGCCCGTGACCCGGGCGGTGGCCAGCAGGTTGGTGGCGTAGGTATCCGCCAGCGCTTTGCTAAAACCTTTTAGGTTGTCAATATCAGGCTGGGCCAGCAAGCCGCGTGTATCAGGGGGCAGGTTGAGCAGCAGCACGCCGTTGCGGCCCACCGAGCTGTTGTAGATATCGAGCAGCTGCGCCGGGGTTTTTACCTGCGCATCCTCGGCGGGGTGGTAAAACCAGCCCGGCCGGATGGACACGTCTACTTCGGCCGGGTACCACACCAGCGCCTGGGCATCCCGGAGCTTGGCGCGGCTACCCAGGTCATCCTCCATGTGGTTTTTGGGGGCGAAAGCGACTTTTTTCTGCGAGTGGGCGGCCACGTGGGCTTGCTGCTGGGCGTCGGTGGGCAGCACGCTCCACTCGGTGGGGCGGCCGTAGCCCGATTCGGTGCCCACCCAGCGCACGTCGGGGCCCATCACGGCGATGGTGGCCGTGGGTTGCAGCCGCCGAATGAGCGCGTACCAACGGCTGAAGTCGTAGAACTGCTTTTTGCCCGTGGGACCTTCGCCATTAGCCCCGTCAAACCACACCTCATCGACCCGCCCGTAGCCCGTTAGCAACTCCGTTAATTGATTGACGAAGTAGTTGTTATACTTGGCTGAATCGCCAAAATACGGCGAGTTGCGGTCCCAGGGCGAGAGGTACACCCCAAAGCCCACGCCCTGCTCGTGGCAGGCGTCCGATACCTCTTTTACTACGTCGCCCTTACCGCCTTTCCAGGGGCTGTTTTTCACCGAGTGCTCGGTGTATTTAGTTGGCCACAGGCAGAAGCCGTCGTGGTGCTTGGCCGTGATAATGACCTGCTTGATGCCGCCCGCCTTGCTGGCCCGCACCCACTGCCGGGCATCCAGGGCGCTGGGGTTGAACAAGGCCGGGCTTTCGGTGCCATCGCCCCACTCCTTGTTGGTAAAGGTGTTCATGCCAAAGTGCAGGAAGCCCGTAAGCTCAAGCTGCTGCCAGCGCAACTGCCGCGGCGAGGGCACTACGCTGGCCGCCTGGCGCGCGATGGCCGCCGGAGCCGTGCCCGGCGCAATGGCCACGTAATTACCCCTTGTATAAAGCTGCGCGCTACTCCCGAAAGGCAGCAGCCAGGAGCCACTCAGCAGCAGCCCGGCCAACCCGTACCGCTTCGCCCGGCCCAAACGGCTTATTGGATATACTTCCACTAACTATCAATTTTTTAAGTAGATACGGTAGCGGGCGCCTACCGGCACCCAGTGGCTAGCCAACAGCGGCTACGTGGCCGCCGAAGCGCGGAGGCCAGTGGCCGGCAAGTCGAAAATACTAGCTGGGCCAGCCAGAAGCCGGAGCCTGCGGGGTTGCTCCGGTAGCGGCTGACGGGTGGCCTCACGCGGCCGGCCCGCCCGCGCCGGCGGCCCCGGTGAAGCTGGCCAAAGGTACTGAACTATTCGAAAAACAAGCCTGGATTTTTGGAATTTACGCGCAAAATTGCGGAGGTAACTTACTGGGCTGCCCTTCCTGTAGCCGGCGGCCGGGCGGGCCGCACAGCTCCCAACAATGCCGGCTTCCGGTGACGTGAGTACCGGCCCTTTGTGGGTGCCGGCGCCCACTTTCGGCCGGCTAGCGCACCGACGAGCCCCGCACTACAAGCGACAGCGGCAGCATGATTTGCTGGCGGGCGGGGGGCTCGGGGCGGTCAGTAGTCAGCAGCTCCAGCAGCACGCTTATCAGGGTTTCGGCCAGCACCTCCACGGGCTGGGCGATGGCCGTGATGGTAGGTGAGTGCAGCCGAAACAGGTCGTTGTCGTCGAAGGAAATAATGGCCAGGTCCTGCGGAATGCGCCGCCCCAGCCGCGCTATCGCCTCCAGGCCGTAGATGGTGAGCGGGTTGTTGGCAAAAACGATGGCTTCGCACGCCGGATGGGCCACCAGAAAATGCTGAATGGCGGCAATGCTCGTCTCCCGGTCGCCTTCAAAAGCCAACGGAATGCGCTGCACGCTGAGCGGCTGGCCCTGCGCGTGCATGGCGCGGGTGTAGCCCTGGAGGCGGGCCGCCATCTGCGTCTGCTCCGACTCGGTGGTGAGAAATGCCACGCGGGCCAGGCCCTGGTCGAGCAGGTGGCGGGTAGCCTGGTACACGCCGGCCTCGCCATCCACCACAATGTAGTCGGTGGGCAGGCCGGGCAGGTAGCGGTCGAAGAGCACGGTCGGGATGTTGCTTTTCAGCAGCGCCTCAATCTCCTTTTCGACCCCGGCGGGCGGCGCAATAATGTAGCCGTCGATGTGCCGGTCCTGCAACATAGCAATCAGGTCCTGAGCCTTCGCCGTGTCGTTTTCGGTGCTGCAATACAGGATGCGGTAGCCCCGCGCAAACGCGTGCCGCTCGATAAGCCCGGCCACGGTGGCAAAAAACGGGTTGGAAATATCCTCGATGATGAGCCCGATAACGTGCGTTTTGCCGGTGCGCAGGCTTTTGGCCAGCTGGTTGGGCTTGTAGCCCACTTCCTCCACGTATTGCAGCACGCGCGCGGCCAGCGCATCGCTGATGCGGTGCTCCTTGGCTTTGCCGTTTAACACTAACGAAACCGTCGCAATAGACACCCCTAAGTGCTTGGCAATGTCGTGGATAAGAGTTCTCTTTTTCAAATCGACTACGCTGGTTGGGTACGGCGCCACCCGGGAAGCCGCACGTATGAACGCTATACTGCACGCTCCTCCGGCACGTTTCTTTTCCCATCTGGACAGCCAATATTACCCCCGCCGCTGCTAATAATCGTCATCCGGGGGCTACCTGCCGGCGACCCTACCAGCCGGGCATCATATTACAGTGACTTCATCCTGCGCCACTTAACCTGGAGCAGCCCGGCCGAAGCTTGAATCCCTCCCCCCGCCAAAGACTGGCTTGGCCAATCTTTCAAGCCACTACGCAGACAGTAAGGGAATAGCTTTGCGTAGGTTTGCCAATGGGGCCGTGCCGCTGCGCGTAGGCGCAGGGGCGCAGGGGCTGTTTAAAAGATTATTTTCATTTAACTTTCAAGTAGTTATCCAATAAAGTCTTCTCTTCAACTTCTCCCCGCTACACTCTTTCCGGTTAGTTTTGCCCCGGTGATTCATACTCATTTCTATTTGCTAAAAGCTTTTAGTCGCACTACTTAGCTTATGCACCTTCCTTTTTGGCCAGGCGACTGGTTTTCTTGGCGCGGGCGCCCACCCCGCGCGCGGGACAGTTGGCGGCCTCAGTAGCGGCTGCACCCGGTGGCTTGCGCAAGTACCTCCTAACCAGCCTATTTTTACCCATTAGCCCGCCCCCCGCCAGCGTGAGGCAGGCCCACTTTTCAGGCCAGTTCCGGCTTTCACTTCTCCCCTTTTCCCCAATGGCTGCTCCCGCCCCCACCATTACCCGCGCCCAGGCCACGCCGGCTACGGGCCCCACGCCGCGCTACACTTCGGCGCTCAGTGCCGTTACCACCCTGTTTTTCCTGTGGGGCTTTATCACCTGTCTCAACGACATCCTGATTCCGTATCTCAAGGCAATTTTCCAGCTCTCCTTCGCGCAGGCCAACCTGATTAACTTGTGCTTTTTTGGGGCTTATTTCCTGGTGAGCATCCCGGCCGGCAAGCTGGTGGCGCGCCTGGGTTACAAAAAGGGTATGCTGCTGGGCTTCGTGGTGGCGGCCGTGGGCGCGTTTTTATTCTACCCGGCGGCGGCCCAGCGGATATACGGGCTGTTTCTGGGCGCGCTGTTTGTGCTGGCCTCGGGCATCACGCTGTTGCAGGTAGCGGCTAACCCCTACGTGGCTATTCTGGGGCCGCCAGAGTCGGCTTCGTCGCGGCTCTCGCTCACGCAGGCCTTCAACTCGTTGGGAGTAACCTTAGCACCTCTTATAGGCACTTATTTGATTTTAAAGCATTTACCAGAACAGGCAAATGCGGATTTAGCATCTAGAATTGATGTGAGCGCCGTACAAATCCCTTACTTGGCTATTGGTGGTTTGCTACTAATTATTAGTTTCTTTCTGAGTAAAGTTTCTCTTCCGGTTATCAACCATACTGCTACCGACGAGATTATATCGGATAGCGATGGCCACGCTTGGAATTATAGCCACCTGGTCTTTGGAGTAATAGGCATTTTTGCTTACGTAGGTGCAGAAGTAGCTATTGGGTCTCACTTGGTAAATTATTTCACGCTGCCTAATGTAATGAATTACAGCGCAGCACAAGCAGGAGAAAAACTATCTTTTTATGGCTTTTTTGCCATGATCGGCCGCTTCGCGGGAGTTTATTTGCTCAACAAGTTTTCTCCAACCAAAATATTGGCTTTCAGCGCCATAGGCGCCGTAACTCTGATTGTACTTTCCATCAATACCACCGGCGCGTTGGCCATGTGGAGCCTGCTGGCGGTGGGCCTGATGAACTCCGTGATGTACCCGACCATCTTCACCCTGGCAGTGGCCGGGCTGGGCCGCCACACCGAGGAAGGCTCGGGCCTGCTCTGCACCGCTATTGTGGGCGGCGCGCTGGTCCCCATGCTGTTCGGGGCCATTGCCGACCACGGCGGCCTGCGCCTAGCGCTGCTGCTGCCCATCGTGTGCTACGCCTACATCATGTGGTACGGGCTGCGCGGCAGCCGGCGCCTGGTCGTGAGCTAGCCTCACCGGGCACCCACGGCAGCTACTCGCTTTCACCTAAACCCCAAAGCCCTTGGCTGAGCACGCGCTCGGCCGAGGGCCTTTGAATTTTAGAAGACTCCGAATAGCTTAACTGACAAGTCATTTCAACAGCCTCGCGGCCCGGCCGGGCTGCGAGGCTTTGCGCAAACAAGGCCAGCCAGCAGCGCCCCACGCACCGGGGCGCCTATCAGTGGTGGCGGCGGCCGCGCCGCCGCACGTCCTCGCCCTCCGGGATGGTCCGCTGGCTGTCGGGAAACTGGGCCAGGTACGCTTCCAGGGCCTTGTTTATCAGGTACGACTTCTCTCCTTTCGGGCCCGGCGTGTAAAAACTCAGGCGGTGCAGGGCCTCATCGTTGGCTTCCGTCAGGATAAAAGTACCCTTGCGGGTAGTGGGCGCCGGGGCCGGCGTGGCGGCCGGCGGCGCCGGCAGGGGTGGCACTGCCACCGGCGCGGCCGCTTGCGGGGGCCGGGGCGGCTGCGGGCGGCCAGCGCCGGTCAGCAGGTCGTTGATGTCGCGGGGGCCGGGGGAAGTAGCCATCGGGAAGCGGGGAGAATAGCGTAAAAGAAAAGTCTACAGGCGCGTGAGCACCTCGTCGGTCAGGCGTTGAAAATCAGCCACCGCGTTAGATTCTGGCGTGCGCAGCTGGGCGGGCACGGCCTCCCGCTGCGCGTCGCCGAGGCGCTTGTCGCTGCGCACGTTGGCCATTACCTGGCCCGGAAACAGGTGGTTGGCCGCCGCCACAATGTCGGCGTGCAGCGTATTGCGTACCTTGGGGTTAAAGTCGGTAAAGAAAAGCCCGATGAAGCGCAGGTGGGGGTTCATGCCCGGCTCCTGCTGAATCAGGGCCGTCAGTTCCGCCAGCTTATTGAGCGATTTCAGGGAGAAGTAGCTCGGCAGCGCCGGGGCCAGATAGTGCGTGGCAGCGCACAAGCCGATGAGCGTAATATCTTCCAGCGATGGCGGGCAGTCGATAATCACGAAGTCGAACCCCCCGGCCTCGGCCGCCAGCACGTCGCGCAGGGCAAACCGGAAATCGGCCGGCCGGTGAGCTATCAGCTCCTTCGAGCGCGGCTTCAAATCATCGTCCGTGGGTAGCAGCCACAGCGTCGGCAGCTTCGTTTGCACCAGCGCCTCCAGCAGGCCGCCGCCCGCCAGCAGCACCTGGCCCGTGCTCGTGGCGTAGTCCTCGCGGGTGAGGGCCGACGTAGCGTCGCCCTGCACGTCGAGGTCCACCAGCAGCACCTGGTAGCCCCGGCTGGCCAGCTCGCCGCTCAGGTTCAGGCTCGTGGTCGTTTTGCCCACTCCCCCTTTGCGGCCCACCACCGCAATGATGACGGGCGGCTGCTTCTCTTTCACGGGCGGGTTCTTCTTTTTCATAAGCAGCGGGCAGGCGATAAAGCGGACTAGCAAAGAGTGCGGCAAATATAACGGGCTAAAATGGGCACACAAGATTAGCCAGCTTACCCAGCACAAATTTATAAGCCAGCTAAAATGGGTAAACTGTTTATACAACCAGCCGAAGCAGGCATCTGCACGATTTGCAAAAGGAACGGCGGGCGTCCTGTCGGAAAGCACCTCGTACGCCGCGTCAAACCATGTGCATGGGGCAAGCCAACTACTTCGTGGTGGGCTGTTTAGCATTCAGACGACGTTTTTAGACTTACTAAATAACGTCTATTGCGACAGCTTCAACTCAGCAGTTCATTTTAAACATACTAACCATTTTAGCTTGATTAACTGCATTAGCTGGTTTTGAAAATAGGTGACTTTCATTCGCAATAAAACATTTTAACCATTTTAAGTGGTTAAAATGTTTTATTGCGAATGAAATTAAGTCCGAAAAAGGAGAAGCAATAGAGGAGGAGCACACGGCGAGGTAAAAGGCTGAGGTGAGCCGGCTGGAAAATAGTAGGTGCCCGCGCGGGCCGGCCGACGCTTCGCTCATAGGCTGTCTGCCGGCCCTGTTTCGGCAAAGACCTAGTGGTACATTTACCGCCCGCCATCGCTGCAAGTATGGTGGTACCCAAGCTGCGCCAGTACCTGGGTAGCAGGTAACTTCATTCAGTTCGTCGCTCCATGCACCGAAGCCCCGACCCGCACGGCCACCTAAGTTCCCCCACCCACCGGCTGGCACGCTGCTGGATAGGCTTACTCTTTCTGCTGCCTTTCGGAAGCTTGAGTGCCCAGACGCCGGCCGATATTGCCCGCCTCAACCAGCAGCTAACCCCAGTGGTGGCGGTGCGGGCCGGCAGCGGGTTTGCCGACCTGGCCCCACTCGCCCCCGTGGTGGCGCCGGCGCGGGTGGTGGGCCTGGGTGAAAGCACGCACGGCTCGCACGAAGTATTCCAGCTCAAGCACCGGCTGCTGGAATACCTGGTGACGCAGCAAGGCTTCCGCACGTTGGCCCTCGAAGTCGATTATGGGTGGGGTGAAATCTTGAACGAGTACATTCAAACGGGGGCGGGCGACTCGCTCATGGTGCGCAAGGCGGCGGGCTTTCGCCTCTGGGACACCACCGAATTTTGGGACATGGTGGAGTGGATGCGTACCTATAACCAGCAGCACGCCGCCAAAATCCGGTACGTGGGCATTGATATGCAAGACCCTCAGCCCAACCTGCTCCGCCTAGGGCACTTCGCTACCCAGCGGGCCGATACTGCCTTAGGGCGGCGCGTGCAGGACCTGCGCGCCGCTTACACCATCCTCAGCCGGGCGCGCGAGCAAACCTCGGCCGCTACCAAGCAGCGCCTCGTGCGCCAGGCCGACGCGCTGACGCAGCACCTGCACGCAGTGGCCGCCCCCGCCGCGATGCAGCAGCACGCACAGGTGCTGCGCCAGTGGGCCGAGTTGGTGGGGCAACCCTATTATGAAGCCAGGCGCGACCAGGCAATGGCTGCCAACGTGGCCTGGCTGCTGCAAGAAGAGCCGGCAGCCAAGGTAGTCGTGTGGGCACACAACTACCACATTCGGCGCGACGATGACCAGCCGCGCATGGGGCAGTGCCTGGCCCGGCAGTTGGGGCCGGCCTACGTGGCCCTGGGTTTCGCCACGGGCCACGGCACAGCTAGCGTCTACAACGATGGGCCCGCCCGTGCCCTCGTGCTGGCGCCCCCCATTCCCAACTCCTTTGAAATGTGGCTCGAACAGGCCGCCCCGCCTAACTATTTCCTCAACCTGAGCAGCGCAGCCACCACCAGTAAGTGGCTGACCACGCGCCGAAAATTCAGGCACATTGGCGCCACGGAACTGCCCCACGGCGCAAGAGGCCAATTTATGTGGTACCCACCCCTACCCAACGCATTCGATGCTCTGTTTTACCTCCACGAAACGTCCGCCTCCCAGCCCTACCCGGCCGCACACCCGGCCCGGTAACCCGGCACCTCAGGCTAGATAGGGAAGTGTTTTTCTATTGCAAGCACCGAATACCAAGAGCGTACTTAGACTTCACGAAACACGCTTCTATAACGTCATGCTTCGACAAGCTCAGCATGACGTTCTTTTAAATTTCGAAACACGCTCTAAGCCTGTGTACCCAGTTGCGTAGAAGAAAAATACTATTCAGCCGGCAAATTCAGTGGCTATTAGAAAATGGTCATTTACCGTTTGGCTGCCTTTTATACGTGTTATTCAATCAAACTTGGTAAATCAGTCGCTCTGCAAACCATCTAACTAAACTTGTCAAAACAGTTTAACCGTTTTGGCCATTTTAACCAGATTTACCCCGGATAGTCCATGCAGGCGACAAGTTGTAGCAGCTTTGCTCAGCTTGCCTTTATTGGCTGCAAATGACTCTGTCGGCCGCCAAAAGTCTAGCCAGGCAACGCAGTGTGGCTAGGGTAAGCGGAAGCCGTTGCCCATTTTATATCGTCTGATAACCCAAAGCCTAGCGGTGCATGATGTAAAGTCGGCCCACACCAGCTGCCGGGCTCGGCCCAATATCGGCCCAGCGTAAGGTTGGCAAAGGCTCCGGGATACTGACAAGCGTTAATGCGCACAAGAAATAAGAAGGAACTTCAATCGCTCTCAGCAATTGTTATTTCAGTTGCACTTTTTACTGATTGAAGAAATTAGTATTCAACCTATAGAATTAGAATGTGTTTAGAAATCTAAAGAAACGTCTGGCCCATCTGGCATCTGCTTACAGAAGTGTTTTTCGTGAAATCCAACAACGCGCTTACTACCGGCACCCGCCTTTGCAGTGGAATTTAAACGATTTCAAAGCTACTCAGACCCTGAAAATCATTTCAACCATTTAAAACAGTTTAGCCAGCTAATCAAGATAAAACATCCTAACCAATAAATAGCCTGCCCCGGTATCAGCAGAGCGAAGCCATCAACATTTCAGCCGTTTAGCTGCTGAAGCAGAAGCGTTAGCTGCGCTATTTTAGCAGTTACCTGTTGCACCAGTGGCGGCCGGGTAGCGTCAGTATAGAGCAAGGAGGTTTGAAAAAAGCTAAGGCTGTTGCGCGCATCTTCCAACTCACTCAGCAGCTTTTTGCGCTGGCTGGCCAGCGCCGCGCTCGGCCGGGCACGGGGCTTGGGCGGGGTTGGCTGCTGCGCCTTCTGGTAAGCGGGCAGCAGGTAGCCATCGTTGAGCGCCTTATATATGGCACCCGCCTCTTTTTTCACTTTACCGGCCTGCGCCTGCGCGCGCACCGCCGCCAGCACGTAGTGAACGTACCCCTCGTCGTAGTCCCCTGCGGCGAGTTTTTGGCGCACCATTTCCAGGCTTTTAGCCACCACGCCCGCCGCGAGCAGGGCCTGGGCCCACTCTTCCACCGGGGGCAGCTCAGGCGCCGGGGGGCCGCCCGGGGCGAATAAAAATCGGATTTCCGTGATGACCCGACCCTGCTTAACCAGCTCGTAGGTAAACGGCAGGTCGGTCTGGGCCAACTCCTGCTGGGCTGGGTCGAGCACCCGGGTCTTGAAGTGGTCGAAGCGGTCGGCGTATTCTTCCTTGAAGCCCAGCACGTGCCGCAACTCCGCTACGCTCACCGTGCGCTTGCCAAAGGCCGCGTACTCGCGCAGCAGCCAGTAAATGCGGTGCGAGGCCGGCCGCTTGATTTTCAGCACCTGGCTGAGCTGCGCCTTGGTAAAGTTATTTTTCAGCTCCAGCAGGTAGGGCCGCAGGTGCTCGTTGAACACGGCCTCCACCACGCCCTCGCGCTTGAGGTAGTCGATAGCCCCCAGCAGGGGCCGCAGCTTGAGGTCGGGCTGCTTAAGGCGCTGGCCTTCGGGGCCCAGCACTTCGAGCAGTAAAAAACGGCTGGCCATCTTCTCGGTCATGGCCCGCACCTCCAAATACACATTTTTGCTATTGCTGTCAGCACACAGTTCCTTCACCGGAATGCGGCACATAGTCAGCGCCGTATCGTCGCGCCCGATGCGACTCAGCATGGCCAGAAAGCAGCGCATTTCCAGCGCCGACAAGGCAAAGCCGGCATTCACCATGGCATTATGCTGAATGACCAAGGGGTTGGTAGCAAGAGCAAGTTCAGGAGTCATGCGAGAGCTGGGAAGGCCGTCAAATGTACATGGCTTTTCAGGCATTCCCCCACAACAAATTCGGGTTGTGGGGGAATGACCCCATTTTTGTGGGGGAATGAAGGCCGTTTGACCCCATTTTTGTGGGGGAATGACCCCATTTTTGTGGGGGAATGACCCCATTTTTGTGGGGGAATGACCCCATTTTTGTGGGGGAATGCCTTTGTGGGAATTTGATAATCAATGAGTTATGGCACCCGTAAACTATATAAACTTTAATAAAAAAGGAACTACTGTTATTTTAGTAGTTTTTTTTGATTTTTAAAAAATTGGTTACCCCAACGAAAGGATTTTCAAAAAGTAGTTGGGGCGGCGGCGGGCGACCCCATTTTTGTGGGGGAATGCTATAAAAAGTGCCTTTAAAGCATCAGAAAGGCACTTTTTCAGCTGAAATAACTGGTAAAAAGCGAGTCGATAGCCGCGCATTCCCCCACAAAAATGGGGTCATTCCCCCACAAAAATGGGGTCAGTCCAGGCTAGCAGACCGGTGGCGCTGGGTTTGCCCCTGATTCCGCCCATTTTGCTTGGCCCGCGCTGAAATTCAGCTGCTCCCTTGCCGATTATCCGGGGCGGTGGGGGCGGGTGACCCCATTTCTGTGGGGGTGACCCGCCGCGTCGTAGCCAGGCTGACCGGGAAGATGCAGGCGAAAGAAGCCGGTGACAAGAGCGCTGGAGAAGGGCAAAACCAGGCGCGTCGGCAGTTCGGGATGGGTGAGCGCCAGCGTGGCCGGTGGTCCGGCTGCAATAGCGGGCCGTAGCGGCCCTGCAAAGCGAAGGAAGGTAGCAAGGCCGCGCCGACGTCCGCGAGTGTCACTGAAGCCCGCGTAGGGGCCTTTACGAGTTGTAGGAGTAGGGGTATGGGGTGGAGCGTGTCAGGTTTAGGAGTACACCCGGCACTTTTGCCTTGCTGAGGGGCACAGCCTGCGCTGAGTAAGTGTATAGGCTCAACCCCGGGGTCTGGCTGCTGGCCCGGCTGCCGCTGGGTTGGCGGTGCGGGTCGGCTGCGGCCCAATGACCGGGGACTGGGTGCTACTTAGCGTTCACGGAGCTGTAGGGTGGCGGCGTGAACTGCCAACTTGCAAGCCAGGGGCACAGAGCAGCGGCTGACGGCAAGCTGAGTTAAAACTCCCTGCCTACCCACCTGCGTCGAAAACTGCGCGGGCGTTTATCAGTTGACTTAACCGATTTGTTATAATTAATAAATTTAAATTCTTTAGAATTGAGCACCTGAGCTTGCTAAGCTTTGCTGTGTGCTGAGGCTAGTAGCAGATTGTTTTAAAGCCCTGGTACAAAAACAACAGTATAAAAGGTGTTTTTTACCAAACGACGAAGTAGAAAATTTAAAAATAACGTTTAGTGAACGTGCGTTTAAGAAACGTTATAACCGTTACCTTTGCCCGAAAACTGCGCACTGAATGGCTGCCTCGACTACTCAATACGTCCCGTACTACCGCGTGAGCACGGCCCGGCAAGGGCAATCCGGCCTCGGCCTGGAAGCCCAGCAGGCGGCGGTGCGCGCTTTCGTGCCTCACCCGGCCCAGCTGCTGCCCGAGTACGTAGAGGTGGAGAGCGGCAAGAAGAACCAGCGGCCGCAGCTGCTGGCGGCCATTGCGGCGGCCCGCGTGGCGGGGGCTACGCTGCTCATTGCGAAGCTGGACCGGCTGAGCCGCAATGCGGGCTTCATCTTCGCCCTGCGCGATTCGGGGGTGGCTTTCGTGTGCTGCGATATGCCCGATGCCAATACCCTGACCGTGGGCCTGTTTGCCGTGCTGGCCCAGCACGAGCGCGAGATTATTTCGCAGCGCACCCGGGAGGCGCTGGCGGCTAAAAAGGCGCGCGGCGCGGTGCTGGGCACCCCGGCCAACCTGACGCCGGCGGCCATCGAGCAGAGCCGGCGCATCCGGCAGGAAAATGCCCGCACCAACCAGCAAAACCAGCAGGCTACGCGGCTGGGGGGACTGCTGCGGGCGCAGGGCCACACCTTGCAGCAGATTGCGCAGGAGTTGAACGAGGGCGGCTACCGCACGCGGCGGGGCAAGCTGTTCCTGCCCATGTCGGTGCAGCGGCTGCTCAAGCGGCAGCCGCTGCCCTGAGCCAGGTAGCGTGTAGCTTTCTGGGCGGCGCCCTGCTCAGCGAAGCCTCCCGCCGAGGGCCTACAGGCCGTGATGCGGGCCCTGCTTTACAGCGTATAGCTCACCGACAGCCGGCCATTGAGGCCCGCCTGCGGAATCCAGTAGTACAGCCCGTTGCGCAGCCAAGGGGTGGTGATAAGGTTGTGATTCAGTAAGTTATTCACTATCAAATTCACCTTCAGGTGCGGCGACTGCCAGCCCACGCCCCCGTCGAGGCGGAAGTAGTCGGGGATGGCGTAGGGCGTTGCCACGGCGTAGCGCCCGCCCCGCCCGGCCTGGTACTGATAGCCGAGCGAGAAGCTGAGGCCCCGCGCCAGCCGGGCGGGCAACTCGTAGTTGAGCCAGGAGTTTTGCACGTGCTTGACGAACAGCGGCGGGCGGGCGCCCACCAGCAGTGGGTTGGCGTCGCCGTCGATTTTGGCGTCGGTGTAGGCGTAGTTGACCACCACGTTGAGGCCGCGCAGCAGCTGGCCCACCACGTCCAGCTCCACGCCCTGGGCGTGGTTTTGGCCCACCTGAATGCGGTAAAGGCTGTTGGCGGGGTCCACGGCGGCAATGCTGGAGCGGGTGAGGTAGTACAGGGCCAGGGACGAAGTCCAGCGCCCGTCGAGCCAGTTTTTCTTCAGGCCGACTTCGTGGTTGCTGCCGCGCAGCGGGTCGAGGGGGGTGCCGGCGCTCGTGCTGCCGCCCTGCGGCACCAGGGTGCGGTCGTAGAGGCCATACACCGAGAGGCTGGGCAAGATGCTGTAGCTCAGGCCCAGGCGCGGCGTCAGCACGCGGTCGCTGGAGCTGCTGCCTACGCCCAGCACCTGGTTGTGGCTTTGCACGGCGGTGTAGCGCAGGCCAGGCGTGAGGCGCAGCTTGTTGCCCAGCAAGGCTACCTCATCCAGGGCATACCCTGAGTAGTAGCTGATGGTTTGCTCGGTGTTGCGGCCGGCGAGACCGTTGGGCGAAGTATAGCCCGGAATTTCAGCCCCGTGCACGGGGTTAGTCACGTCGAGCGGGTAGTACACGGGCTGGGTGGTAGTGCCGGCCGTGGTGGTATTGTAGGTCAGGTAATCGACGGCCAGAAACTTCTTCTGGTTGACATCGAGCCCCGCCAATAGCTGGTGAGTGAGCGCCCCGGTGGTAAATTTGCCATTCACAAACGCCTGCTGCGACAGCACTTGCGTGCGGTCGAGGTCGTACTTGGGGTTGCGCAGCAGCACGTTGGGGTTGGCCGCGTTCACGCCCGTCACCCAGAGGTAGCGGCCCTCGCTGCTTTCCAGCAAAAATGCCCCCCGCGCCGTGAGCTGCCAGTCCGGACTGAACCGGTGGGTGAGGGTGAGAAAGCCCGACTGGTTTTGCGCCCGGATGGGCCCCACGCTGGGCTCCGAGATGGTAAAGTCGCGCGGGAGCGAGCCGAAGCCGCCTGGCGTCATCACGATGGGGCTATATAAACCGTAATTGAAGGCCTGAAATGTGTACTCGGCCGTGAGGGCGGTGCGGGTGCTGAGCTGGTAGCGCAGCACCGGCGACACGAGTAGGCGCTTGTTGTAGTCGCCGGGCACGAAGGAGTTGGTGCGCATGGCCATCGCATTAAAGCGATAAAGCAGCTTGCCGGCCTTGTCAAGCTTGCCGTCGAGGTCGGCGGCGAGGCGGTAAAAATCGTAGCTGCCCAGCATGGCCGTGGCCGCGTAGCGCGGCGTACCGGTGGGCTGCTTGGTCACGATGTTGAAGCTGCCGGCCGGGTCGCCGATGTTGTTCATAAACAGCGACGGCCCTTTAATAAACTCAATGCGGTCGATGAGGGCTGCATCGTCGGGCACGGGGCCGCGGTAGTAGGGCGTCAGGTCCACGCCGTTGCGCAGGGGGGCCACCTGGCCGCCGCGCATATAGAGGTTGGGCCCCAGGTTGTTGGAAATTTCGTTGCGCACCACGCCGCTCACGTTGCGCACCACGCCCTCGGTGGTATTGAAGCTGCCCTGGTCAAAAATCACTTCCGGCGTTATCACCTGGATTTGCTGCGAAAGCTGGAGCAGCGGCGTTTGCAGCCGCAGCGCGCTCGACACGGTTTGGGCGGCGTACTGGCGGTAGTACTTGGAGGTGACCACGGCCTCGCCCAGCGTGGTGGCCGCATCGGCCGCCAGCCCGATGGTGAGCGGCTGGCTGGCCCCACTCACCCGCACCGCCTGCGGCAGGTAGCCCAGGTGGTTGACGGTGAGCGTGGTAATGGCCACGCGGCCGCGCAGCTCAAAGCGCCCGGCGCTATCGGTGGTGGCCACCTGGCCGGCCTGCGGGCTGCTGACGGTGGCCCCGGCCAGCGGCGCGCCCGCGTGCGGCCCGGCAACTTGGCGCACCACGCCGCGCAACACGCTTTGGGCAAAAGCGAGCGAAGTGAGCAGGAAAAAACAGAGCGTAAACACGAATTTCATACCTGAAAAATGGGTAAGAATGGCGGTCCAGGAACCCCTGGATGCGTATTGAAAAATGAGAAAAAAGGCAGCGGCCGGCTAGCGGGTCGCCGGCCGGGGCCGCCGCCGGTACCAGAGCGCAAAGCCCGTGAGGGCCAGCAGGCCCGGCGTGAGGCCCACCCCCACGTAGAGCACCCGCAGGGGCCAGCCGCCGAAGGTGCCGAAGTGCAGCGGCCCCATCAGGGCCTCCCACTGGGCCGGCCAGGCGGCTTGCCAGGCCCGGCGCACGGCCAGCACCCGGCCGGTGGTGGGGTCTACCTGCACCGACGCGCCCGCCCCCCAGGGAAGCGCGTGGCCGGGCACCACTCCATCAATTTGAAACGGCCCCCCGCCGGGCTGGGTGGGCAGCCGAATGCGGGTGGGCACCAGCGCCGGGTAGGCGGCGCGGGCCGTGGCCAGCAGCGCATCGACCGGGCGAGCCATGAGCTGATTGGGTGGGGCCGGCCGCGCCTGGGCCCGCCAGGCGGCGGGGTCAAAGCCGAAGAGGTTCATCCAGAAGCCGGTGAAGCAAATCAGGGCGTTGAGCAGCAGGCTCCAGGTGCCCACGTAGTGGTGCAGGTCGGAGGACAGCACGCGCCAGTTGTGCCACCGCAGCGGGGCGCGCAGCAGCAGCACCCGGCCCAGGTGCTTGCGGTACACCACCGCGCCCGTCAGCACCGAGGCCAGCATGGCCAGGCCCAGCAGCGCCGTGAGCAGCACGCCCCCCATGCCCAGCTGAAAGCAGAAGTGGAACTGTAGCAGCCAGTTGAGCACACCGCCCGCCAGCCCGGTGTTAGCCCCCTCCTTGACGATGCGGCCGGAATAAGGGTCTACCCACACGCTGGCCAGGTCGTAGGTATTGGGGTTGCCGTCGTTGCCGTAGAGGCGAAATTCGTAGCTCTCGCCGGGCTGCTGCGGAAACCCTACGATGGCCAGGCGCTTGAGGGCCGGGTAGCGCCGGCCCACCAACCGGTACAGCGAATCGAGCGGTACGGGCGCGCGGCCCAGTGGCGGCGGGGCCAACCGTGGCGCCAGCAGCCGGTCCAGCTCGGGCTTGAAAACCAGGCCCGCCCCGCTCAGGCCCAGCAGCAGCAGCGGCACGCCCGCCAGCAGCCCCAGCCAGCTATGCAGCCGGAACAGCCGCCGCAGCCAGGTATTTTTCGATGAACTCATGACAAGCCTTTAAACTCAGGTAAAAAAGAAGTTAGGTTGCGCCGAGGTGGGCAAAGGGACGCCGGGCCAGGTGGGCCGCGCGCCCGCCGAGTACGCCCGTGGGCATGGCCGGGCCCGCCGGCCGGGAGCCGGCCGCAGTAGGCTAGGGGCGGCGGGCTATGGCGTACCTCCGGGCCTGGGCCACTTCCTTGACGGGCTGCGGGAGCGTGGCCCACTGCCCAGCCGGGGTTAGGGGTAATAAGCTGCCGGCAAAGCAGGGGCGCCGCTAGCTAGCAGCCCGGGCAAAGGAGCGGGCAGCAGCGCAGACGTTAAGCCCGCGAACCCAACGTCCGGCCTGAGCCGCTGGCGATATGCCCGCGTGACTGCGCAACTACCGAAACGGGTGGGCCTGGCTTAGAGCCCGGTGGGCCAGGTTCTGTAGCGACATAGCCCGGCTGCTCTACAAGCGTGCTGCGGGCGAGTTCACGCAACGACGCGGCGCCCCCAGAGCCGCCAGAGCACCGGCGCTGCCTTTGCCGCCGGCAAAACCACCCTGCCTGCAACTCAAGAACTTGCTGGCCAGTAAGATGCCCGCTGGCTACGCTGTTGCGGCTGCCGCATGGCTAGCCGGCCTGGCAGCCGCACTTCCCCCGAAATGGTAGTGGCTCGCGCTACGCGCGCGGCGGCTGAAAAATGCCTTGCGCAGTACGCGCCGGTACCCATAAGGCGCGGGCGGGGCCGTAGCTGGGCAGGGCGCTAGCCCACTGGCGCGGCGCGGCCGGCACCAGGCTACTGAAGGCAGTGGGCAGCATTTCCAGGCGCTCCTTGAGCGAGTTGGGCGCCTTGTTTTCCCGGTCTTCCTGCTTTTTGAGCTGTTTGGCGAAGTAGCACTTGCCGTCGCAATGCAACAGGGGCCGGGCCTTGTTCACGCAGAAGCGGGCCGTGATGGTGGCGCGGTTCAATGTAAAATCCACCACCAGCACTTCGCGGCTGAACGTTTGCAGCAGCACGAGCGAAATGAGCAGGTAGGAGAAGAAAGCCTTCACGGAACGGAGTTAGCGGCCGTAAAGGTAAGCCGGCCGGGGCACGCTACAGCGGAAAATCCAGCGTAAACGTGGTGCCCCGGCCCAATTCGCTACGCACGGCGGGGGTGATGCGCAGCAGCGCGCAGGCCTTGGCCACGATGGACAAGCCCAGGCCGGTGCCGCCTATCTCCTTGTGAGCCAGAGCGTCGGAACGGTAAAGCGGGTCAAAAATCCGGTCCAGGTCTTCGGCCCTGATGCCAATGCCCTCGTCGGTGATGGTGCAGCGCAGGTGCCCGCCCACCGGCGCCAGCCCCACCGTGATGGTAGAGTGGGCCGGCGAGTACTTCACGGCATTGGCCAGCACGTTGTCTAGGATGAGGTCCACCAGGTAGGGGTCGGAGGTGATGGCGGGCGGGTCGCCGTCCTGCACATCCACGCGGATGTGCCTGGCGTTGAGGTCGGCGCGGCGGCGGTACAGCACGTCGTGCACGCAGGTGAGCACCGTCAGCTCCTGCCGGTGCAGGCCCTTGGCGTGGTTCTCGAAGCGGGCCAGCAGCAGCAGCTGGTCCACGAGGTAGGTGAGGCGGTCGATTTCGCCGATGCCGCGCGTGATGTCGGCCACGTACTCTTCGGGGCGGCGGGGCTTGCGCACCAGCACTTCCAGCGTGCCCCGCAGCACGGCCAGCGGCGTGCGCAGCTCGTGCGAGGCATCGGCCGTAAACTGCTTTTCGCGGGCCACGGCCTGCTCCACGCGGTGCAACAGGCCGTTGATGGCCGTGGCCAGGGTGTGCAGCTCGTCGGGCCGCGGCGGCAGGGCAATGCGCTCCGATAAGTTGCTGCGCGTGATACGGTTGGTGGTGGCCGTAATCTGGCTGACGGGCGCGATGCTGCGTCCCGCCAGCCAGCGCGCGCTGCCAAACAGCCCCAGCAGCACCACCGGCAGCGAGCCCAGCAGCACCAGCGCCAGGCTATCGAGCACGTGCTGCGCGGCCTCCGACGAGATGGCCGCCAGCAGGTAGCCTTGCTGCGGCCCGCCCGGCGCCCGCACCGGCAGCTGCACCTGGCGCAGGGCCTTGCCCCGCAGCAGCACGTTGCGCGGCAGCTGCCAGTCGGCGCCGGCCGCGAAGGGCAGTTGGTCAGTATTGAGGTTGGGCGAGCGGTCCATGAGCCGGCCGCGCAGGTCGTTTACCTGGATGAAAACGGGGTCTACCTGCACCTCGCGGTGCTCGCGCTCCTGCCACTCTTCGCGGTTAGCAAAGCGGATGGTGGAGTCCGTCACGCGCAATTCGCCCATGTGCTTGGCGGCCTCGAAGCGCAGGTTCTGGTCGAGGTCGAGGTACACGCGGTGCCGCACCACGCCGAATACCACCAGGTAGGCGGCCACCACCAGCGCGGCCGTGGCCAGCACGTAGTGCAGGGCAATGCGGTCCTGAAAGCGCAGGCTCATCTAGTCGCGGGCGACATAGCCAATGCCGCGAATGGTTTGCAGATAGTCATCCTCCTTGTTGATTTTCAGTTTTTTGCGCAGTGCATTCATGTACACGTCGATAACGCCCGTGTTGTATTCGAAGTGAATGTCCCACACGTTTTCGATGATGCTCTGGCGGCGGCACACCTTGTTCTTGTGGCGCAGCAGGTATTCGAGCAGGGCAAACTCCTTCTGGGTGAGCGCGATTTCCTCCTCGCCCCGAAACACCTGGTGGGTGCCCACGTCCAGCACAATGGGGCCCAGGGTGAAGCGCTCGGCCGGCCCCCCGGCCGGGCGCAGCTGCACCCGGATGCGCTCCAGCAGCTCGTCGAAGTGGAAGGGCTTTTTGATGTAGTCGTTGGCCCCGGCCTGGAGGCCGGCGATGGTGTCGGGCACGGTATCCTTGGCCGTGAGGAAGATGATGGGCGTGCGGTCGTGGCGGGCGCGCAGTTGCTGGCACACTTCGAGGCCCGTGAGGCCGGGCAGCATCCAGTCGATGAGCAGCAGGTCGTACTGCCGGGTGAGCGCCTGGCGCAGGCCCTCGGGGCCGGTGTCGGCCACGGCCACCTCAAACGCCTCTTCCTCCAGCCCTTGCTTGAGAAACCGGGCAATGCCGGGCTCGTCTTCGATGATGAGTAGCTGCATGGGGCAAGGCGCGGGCCGGCGCCGGAGGGGGCAAGGGGTGAAAGGAGGCGGCCGG
>Ga0160428_1000220_pt1 | contig 70880 bp, 58 predicted proteins | sample SolpanmetagenomM_FD_108198 | JGI IMG/M metagenome (GOLD analysis project Ga0160428, IMG submission 108198) | Solar panel surface microbial communities from Lawrence Berkeley National Laboratory, California, USA - M | ecosystem: Engineered > Built environment > Solar panel > Unclassified ... | reverse complement strand
TCTACTAGGTCGGTGACGTGGACGAAGATGTCTTGGCCAGTCTCGTCGTTTTTGATGAAACCAAAGCCTTTGGTCTCATTGAAGAATTTTACCGTTCCGGTCGGCATAATAAAAAAAATTTGGAGTGTCGTCAAAGCCCGGCGGGAAGCTGGGGACCTTGGATGCGAACACACCGGAGCGGACCGGAACAGCACCACAGGGCCTTGAGTTGCGCCAAAGATAGACAGAATTCCCGAACTTCGCCTATCTTCTAAAAAAGTTATGGATACGTCCCCCGCCCCTACCCACGCTTATACTCACGCCTTTACCGTCGAGGCTAGCGACATCGACCAGCTCGGCCACGCCAACAACGTAGCCTACGTGCGCTGGGTGCAGGACGTGGCCGCCGCCCACTGGCACCATTTATACCCGCCTACGGCCGAGCTGCCGCCCCAGGTGTGGGTGGTGCAGGAGCACCGCGTGCGCTACCTGCGCTCGGCGTACGCCGGCGACGAGCTGCGCGCCCTCACCTGGGTAGCCGACGTGAAAGGCGCCAGCTCGAAGCGCCTGACCCGCATCGAGCGCGTGGCTGACGGCCAGCTACTCTGCGCCGCCGAAACGCAGTGGGTGCTGCTGGATGGGGTTAGCGGCCGGCCAGTGCGGGTGCCGGGGGACGTGGCGGAGCGGCTGATTCCTACATCAACTCAGTAATTATTTTATCAATGGGCTATCGTTAGGCAGAAGCGTTCCAGATTACTGCTGCACAGATTGCTGCGGCAAAAAGCAAGGAGATTTTCATAGAAGTTGTCTTCAGTTCTGCTTGGCTTTCACGGATGAGACCCAGTCTTCTTGCTGCGGCACCTACTAAAAGAAGGATAATCTGCATCGAAAAGAATGCAATCCCAAAAAGGCAAGGAATAAGAACCATTCCTCCTATCATTGCTTGGCCTAATAAAATTAATTGCATTACGGTTTTAATAACTTTAAGCTAGTGCTTGGTCAATCTGGCTTTGCGTTGTTCCACAGTCAAGACAGACGAAGACATTTATTACGCAACAATCCGCTAAGTCGTACTCATCACCTATCGAGTCGATTGTTGCATAGCAAGTCATTAGCTGCTTACATTCTGTACAAGAAGGGTATTCTACTCGCTCGCCCGTCGCCAGGCCACCGAGTTTATGCCTAGTGCCCGCGACCTCATTCCATTTATACCCGATTGCGTCTTTCGCCTCTTCAGTTTCTGGAGATGTTATTAGTTTAATTTCTGGTATCAGCGTCATATTTTAAAAAATTAATGCCTGCCCCCTTCCGCATCTATTCCGCGTCTGCCGGCTCCGGCAAGACGTACCAATTAACGAAAGAATACCTGAAGCTGGCGCTGGGCTATCCGCAGCCGGCCGACCCCACGGGCGAGCGCATTTATAAGCCCGATTATTTTAAGAGCATTCTGGCGATAACCTTTACCAACGACGCGGCGGGCGAGATGAAGGAGCGCATTGTGGGCGCGTTGCGGCGCTTCACGCAAGACGCTGGCGGCAAGCCCGATGCCTTGCTAGTGGAAGTAGCCGCCGAGCTAGCCCAGGAAAAACAGTTGCCGCCCCACCTGCGCACGCCCACCGAGTGGCAGCAGGAAGTGCGGCTGCGGGCAGCGGCCACTTTCAAGCTGGTGCTGTACCACTACGCCGATTTTGCGGTGAGCACCATCGACTCGTTTGTGCAGCGCATCGTCACGGCGTTTACGCGGGAGCTGGGGCTGCCCGCCACCTTCGAGGTGGAGTTGGATACCGACAGCGTGCTGCGCTCGGCGGTGGCCGCGCTCATCGATAAAGTGAACCGCGACGCCGATAGCAAGCTACTGAGCCAGACCCTGGCTGACTACGCGCTGGGCCAAGCCGAGCAGGGCCGCAACTGGAACAAGCTGCCCGACGAGCTGCTGGACTTTGGTCGGGCGCTCTTCAACGAGAGCGTGCACGAGGCCGTGGCCCAGCTGGGCCAGAAAACGATGGCCGACTTCCGGGCGCTCGACCAGGAAATCCGCACCCGGCAGCGCGCTGCCGAGGAGGCCGTGCAAACTCAGACCGACCGGGCACTGGCCGTGCTGGCGGCGGCCGGCATTGAGGCTGAGCACCTAGCCAGCGGCAGTAGCGGCATCTATGGGCACTTCACCAAGTGGGAGCGCTGGCTGAGTCCGCCCGAAAAGGACAGCATTTTTCCGACCGCTACGGCCCGCAAAACTATCGAAAGTGGGAAATGGTGGAGCGAGAAAGGCAAGAAAGCCGGCCTGGTGCCCGCTATCGAGGCGGCCCAGCCGGAACTAGTAGACGCCTTTGGCGAACTGCTAACCCTGCGTGAGCAACACCTGCCGGGCTACGTGCTACTGAGCGCCTTGCAGCCGTTTTTATTTCACGCCTCGCTGCTGAGTGAATTAAATAAACTGGTGGAGGAAATTAGCCGCGAGCGCAACGTGGTGCTGATTTCGGAATTTAACCGGCGCATCGCGACCATTGTGCTCAACGAGCCGGTGCCGTTTATTTACGAGCGGCTAGGCGAGAAATACCGCCATTTGCTGATTGACGAGTTTCAGGACACGTCGGTATTGCAGTGGAATAATTTATTGCCACTGGTTGAAAACGCCGTGGGCAACGGCGGCCTCTCGCTGGCCGTGGGCGATGCTAAGCAGGCCATTTACCGCTGGCGCGGCGGTGAGTTGGAGCAAATTCTGCGGCTGTACCAAAACGACACGAACGCCCTGGTAGCGCGGGCGCGCGACGCCGACATGCAGCGCCTGCTGAGCGAGCGGTACTACACCTTGCAGCAAAACCTGGAGCCGCACTCGCTGGCCATTAATTACCGCAGCGAGCCGGCGATAATTAAATTCACCAATAATTTTTTCAGCTACGTGCGCGAGCGCAGCGGCGAGCACGACGTGGTACAGGGCATTTTCGAGCCAGGTTTTCGGCAGGAAGTGCCGGGGCGCAAGGGCGAATTATTCGACGGTGAATTTGACGACCTGGCTGGCCACGTCGAATTAATTTTTACCAAAGACGACGCACCCGCCCGGCGCTACAACCCGGCCGCCGGGCAATACCTCGCCGAGCCCCTGCCCGGCTACGCCGCCGAGGCCGTGCTCGACTACAACGAAAGCACCTGCTACCTGGCCTTACAGCTCGTAGAGCAGGCCCTGGCCGATAGCTACCACCTGCGCGATGTGGCCGTGCTGTGCCGCACCCGCTGGCAGAGCCGCTTGCTAGCTAAGTTCTTGAAGGAGCGGGGATTTCCAATTATCTCGGCCGATTCGCTGGCCTTGCAATTTGCCGAAGTGGTGAACCTGCTGGTGGCCGTGATGCGCGTGCTGCACCAGAGCCACGATACCCTGGCGCGGGCCGAGGCGCTGCTACTACTCGATAAAGTAGTGCGCCGGCTGGCCCCTACCCCCGAGCGGGCGCGCCACATTGCGGAGGTGGCCAATAAGGTGGAAAGTGGCAAGCCGTTTTTTGAGGAGTTGCGCAGCCTGGGTTTCGACGTGGAGGAAGACAAAACCGGCAACCTGGGGCTATACGAATTAACCGAAAAATTAATTGGTATTTTCGGGTTGCTGGGGGCAAATGCGGAGAGTGATTATTTATTCCGCTTCCTCGATTTGACGCTGGAATTCAGCCTGAAATACGGCAATAATTTAGGAAATTTTCTCACGCACTGGGACGAGCGTAAGGGTTCGCTAAGCATTAATGCCCCAGGTGGGGCCGATGCCATTACCATCACCACCGTGCACAAGGCCAAGGGGCTGGCCTACGGCATCGTTATCGTGCCGTTTGCCGACTGGACGCTGGTGCCGCGTACCGATACGCTGCTCTGGGGCCGCCTGGAGGCGGGCCACAAGCCCCTGCCGGAACTGCCCGACGTGGCCGTGGTGCGCCTCAATAAAACCCTGACTTACACACCACTAGCCACGCAGGACGCCGACGAGCGCGAGAAAACACTGCTCGACGGCCTCAACACGCTCTACGTATCCTTCACCCGGCCCCGGCACCGGCTCTATATTCTGAGCAAGGCCCCGGCTGAGCCTAAAAAAAACACCGGTGAGCTACCGCTGAACGCCAGTGCAGCACCTGAGCCAGCCGCTGCGCAGGGCCCTGCCCGCGACGTGGCCGACCTGCTGGCTGGCTACTTGCGCCACCTGGGCCGCTGGCAAACCGACGCCACGAGCTTCGTGCTGAACCAGGGTGCGGAGGCTAGCCAGAAAATTAAAAAGCAGGTAGCTGAAGACACTAAATTTGCGCTCGCCAACCTAGCCTCGACGCCTTGGGATGAGCGTCTGAAACTGCGCCGCCACGCCACGACGGTATTTGATTTTGGCGAGCAGGAGCAGTTGGGTGAATTGAACCGCAAGCTGCATTATGCGTTGCGCCGCCTGCTATCGGCCCAGGACCTGGGCCGTACCCTGCGCCAGCTGGTGGCCGAAGGCGTTATTAACCAAACAGAGCGGCCGGCGCTGGAAAGCCGCTTGCACGACGTACTGGCCGACCCGCAGCTAGCCCCCTACTTCGCTACTGGGCTGGCGGTGGAAACGGAGCGCGAAATACTGGTGGGCGGCCACACCCAGCGCACCTACAAGCCCGACCGCATTGTATTTGGCGCGGGGGCCAGCCGGGCCGAGCAAACGGTAACGCTACTCGATTTTAAACTACCGCCGCCGCAGGATACTCACAAAATCAGGCTGCGCGACTACGCCAAATTATTTCGTGAATTGGGCTATGCCGATGTACGGGGAATTATTTATTACTTCGAGTCGGGCGAGGTGGTAGAGGTATAGCACGGCGCTCACTATTATTGGCTCGCACGCCGGGCCAACGCCAGCCATAAATCAACGCCGTACCCTAGCCACTTCATCGTGCTTAGCGGAATATTTATTCTGAAAGTAGTGAGCGTGGTGTTAGCACTTACAAACCTCGCAAGGTCCGTCGTTCTACGGCCAGCCTGCCACCAACTTTTTATCGGCGCCCCAGCAGCGTTTTAATGGCCCGGATAGCCTCGGGCACGGCTAGCACGGCGGCGGCCGTGGCGGCTACGGTGCTGGCCTGGCAGTAGAAGCAGAGCTTTTTATTCTCCGCCCATTCTTCGCGGCCCAGCTGCACGTTGGTAACCAGGTCGAGGAGCGTTTTGCCCAGCAAAGCCACTGGCAGCCAGGGCTGCTGGCTGGCCCGCTCCTGCCCACCGGCCGAGGCCAGCATGGCCGTGATGCCGGCCGTGACAATCATGGCCGGCGCATCGGGCATTTGCAGGCGCTTGTAGCCGTAGTCGGAGGCATCGACCTTGTCGGAGTCGAAGATGGCCAGCGGCGGGTCGGGCAGGTGGTGAATGATGCCGGTCTGGTAGAGCGTAACTACCTGGCCGGCAAGGGCCGTCACGAAGGAGAGGCCGATTACCCAGCGGCGGCGCGTGAGGTCGGGGCTGTGACCGAGGCGCAATTGGCGCGAAAGCTCGGCGGGGGCTAGCGTGTACATGGGGCAAGAATGGGAATGAGCGACCAGCGGGGACTAAAAGCGCGCCCCGGCCGTTAGGCGGTACGCCGGGCCAGGGAGCGAGGTTATGGCTGGCCTTACTATTGTATACAGCTTGCGCAACACGCGCCGGCCCGGCCCCGTCTATTAGCCCGGCGACTGCTTTTTGCGTCCCGTTACTGACTTTCTGAATGCACCCCAACCACCCTGCTACCTGGCCGCGCCTCGCGCTGGCCGCCACCCTGCTCCTACCCGCCGCCGCCCAGGCCCAGACTACGCCCGCCCTGCCCGATGCGGCGGCCCCCGCCACGCCCAGCACGCCCGCCGGCCCCACCGTGGCCGAAGCTGCCCAGGCCCAGTGGTATCTGCGCGACCCGCAGCTTGATAAAACGCCCGGCACCGGCACCACCCGCGCCTACGCCGAGCTGCTGAAGGGCAAGGTGCCCACCGCCGTAGTGGTGGCCGTTATTGACTCGGGCATCGACACGGCGCACGTAGACCTGAAGCCCGTGCTGTGGCGCAACCCCGGCGAAATTCCCGGCAACGGCATCGACGACGACAAGAATGGCTACGTGGATGACGTGCACGGCTGGAATTTTTTGGGCGGCAAGGATGGCCGTAACATCTCGGTCGAAACCCTGGAAGTAACCCGCGTGGTGGCTAAGCTTAGCCCGCGCTTTGCCGGCAAAACCGCCGCCCAGATAAAGCCGGCCGACAAATCCGACTACGCTATGTATCTGAAGGCCAAGAAAGCCTACGATGCCAAGCGCAAGGAGCTGACCAGCGGGCTGGCCCAGGCCGACCAGATGACCGGCCCGCTCACCCAGATGACGGCCGCCCTTAAGGACAAGCTGGGCGTGGAGAAGGTGGACACGACCACCCTGCGCCGCGCCGCCGCCCAGGTTAAAGACGCCGATTTTAAGGGCTTGCTCACCTCGCTCTATCAAAACATGAAGCAGGGCGGCATCGGTGATACTGACGCGCTCATCAGTGAGCTGAACAGCGAGCTGAAAGACCAGCGCGAGCAACTCGACTACAGCCTGAACCTCAAGTTCAACGCCCGCGCCGACATCGTCAAGGACAACCCCGAGGACCTGACCCAGCGTGACTACGGCAACAGCGATGTGACCGGCCCCGATGCGCTGCACGGCACCCACGTGGCGGGTATCATTGCCGCCGTGCGCAATAATAACCTGGGCGTGCAGGGCATTGCCGGCGCCCCGGTGCAGGTGATGAGCGTGCGCGCCGTGCCCAACGGCGACGAGCGCGACAAGGACGTGGCCAACGCCATTCGCTACGCCGTGGACAATGGCGCGCAGATTATCAACATGAGCTTCGGCAAGGAGTTTTCGCCCCAGCGCCCGGCCGTGGAAGCCGCTTACAAGTACGCGGCCAGCAAAAACGTATTGCTGGTGCACGCCGCTGGCAATGAAGACGATAACCTGGACGTAACCCCGCACTACCCGGCGTCCTTTTACCTGGATGGCTCGACGCCGCCCACCCTGCTCACCGTGGGCGCCAGCGGCCCCACCGACGACGAAAACCTGCCCGCTAGCTTCAGCAACTACTCCAAGCGCCAGGTTGATGTGTTCGCGCCCGGCGTGGGCATTTACTCGACCCTGCCCGGCAACAAATACGGCTCGGAAAGCGGCACCAGCATGGCCGCGCCCGTCACGGCCGGCGTGGCCGCCGTGCTCAAGTCGTACTACCCCAGCCTCACGGCCGTTGACTTGAAGCGTATCATCCGGCAGTCGGCCCAGGTGCACCACACCCAGGTGCTGGTGCCCGGCGAGAATGGCAAAAAGGCCGATTTCAGCACCTTGTCGGCCACCGGCGGCATCGTCGATTTGTACGCCGCCTTGCAGCTGGCCGCGCAGGCCGACGCGGCTAAAAAGCAGTAATTTTTCGGCAGCGGCCCGGCTTTTTTCGTAAAGCCGGGCATGCTTCCTCAATTATTCATCTTAGAGCGGCTGCGACGCCTCAAGGCTACCGAGCCCGCTGCCGCTACCGTTAGTCCTGCCGCATCGGCCACGCACCCGGCCGTGGCCGATACGCATTTGCTGCATTCGCCCGGCCAGCCCGACGAGTCGTGGCTGCGGCGGCACGTGCGCGAGCTGTTTTACCTGATAGCGGGCGTGGCCTCGGCGGCGCTGGGTCTGGAGTCGTTTATGCTACCCAACGGGCTGTTTGACGGTGGCGTGACTGGTATTTCGCTGCTGGCGGCGCGCCTGCTCCCCGGCGACCCACCGCTGTCGGTGCTGCTGGTAGTGCTCAACCTACCGTTTGTGTGGCTGGGGTACAAGCAGTTGGGCCGGGGCTTTGCCATCCGGGCGCTGCTGGCCATTGTGGCGCTGGCTATTGTGCTCGTAACGGTTCACTTTCCGGTTGTTACGCAGGATAAGATGCTGATTGCCGTGTTCGGCGGCTTCTTTCTGGGGGCGGGTATCGGGCTGGCCATGCGCGGCGGGGGCGTGCTTGACGGCACCGAGATTCTGGCCGTGTACCTGAGCCGCAAAGCCAGCCTTAGCGTGGGCGACTTTGTATTGGTACTCAACATTTTAATATTTATCGTGGTGGCCCTGGTGCTCAACGTGCCCACAGCCCTCTACTCCATTCTCACCTACCTGGCCGCGTCCAAAACCATCGAGTTTGTGGTCAATGGCATTGAGGAATATACCGGGGTCACGATTATTTCGGAGCACAGCGATGCCATTCGGCGGGCCCTCACCGAGCGTCTAGGCCGGGGCGTCACGGTGTATGCCGGGCACCGCGGCTACGGGTCGCGCGGCGAGCAGCCCAGCCCGATTGACATTGTGTTCACCGTCGTTACGCGCCTGGAAGTGGGCCAGGTAACCACCGAAGTCAACCAGCTCGACCCGCGCGCCTTTATCATCATGCATAGCGTCAACGACGCCAAGGGCGGCATGGTGAAGAAGCGGGCGCTGCACTAACGATTGCTTCGCTAAGCAAGAAAAACGTTCGGCTAGCTTCGTCGTCGTAGTTTACTCAAGTTGCCAAGGCTAGCCGGCCCGCAAATTGGATAAACTACGACAGCGGGGCTAGCCGAACGTTGTTGGTAGCACCCCTAACTTTGCGGCATGTCTGCTCCTACTGCTCCGCTTACGCTCACCGGCCTTTTTATCTACCCCGTTAAGTCGCTGGGCGGCATCAGCCTGCCGGCGGCCGAGCTCACGCCGCAGGGCCTGCGCCACGACCGCCGCTGGCTGATAGTAGACGAGCGCAACCGCTTCCTGACCCAGCGCGAGCACGCCGAGATGGCCCTGCTGGCCGTGGAGGCAGCCTACAACGGCTTTTTGCTGCGCCACCGCCAGCGGCCCGAGCTGCTGCCGCTCTACATTCCGTTTGAAGCGCAGCCCGATAAAACGCTGTTTGTAAGTATCTGGGACGACATGGTATTTGCCTGGCGTGGCGCGCCCGAGGCCGATGCCTGGCTGACCATCGCCCTGGGCCAGCCCTGCAAGCTGGTGTACATGTCGGACATGGTGCGCCGCGAGGTAGAGCACGACAAGCCCGAGCTGAACCCGGCCGGCACCCTCGTCAGCTTTGCCGATGGCTACCCCTACCTGCTCGCCACCGAAGAGTCCTTGGCCAAGCTCAACGCCCAGCTCGCCGAGCCGGTGCCGATGGACCGCTTCCGCCCCAATCTGGTGGTGAGCGGCGCGCCCGCCGATGCCGAGCTAGCCTGGGCCAACTTCCGCATTGCCGGCCAGGAGTTTCGCTCGGTGCGCGGCTGCGGGCGCTGCGTCGTCACGACCATCGACCAGGCTACGGCCGAGAAAGACCCGGCCAGCGAGCCCTTGCGCACCCTGGCCACCTACCGCAAGCCCGACCGCAAAGTGCTGTTTGGCCAAAACGTGACCGGCCCCGCCAGAGGCAGCATTCAGGTGGGCGATGCCGTGGTGCTAGCCTGAACCTGCCTAGCCCGGCTGCGTTAGCGCAGGGCATGGACCTCGCTTTTGTACTGGATTTTCTGCGCCGCCTGGCGGCTAACAACAACACGGCCTGGATGCAGGCCCACCGCGCCGACTACCTGCGCGCCCGCGACACGTTTGCCGCCCTCGTAACTGAGGTGCTGCACCGGGCCACGCCCGCCCTGCCCGAGCTAGCCGGCCTCACCCCGGCGCAGGTCCTGTTTCGGCTGCATAAGAACGACCGCAGCCAGACCGACCCCGAGCCTTACAAGCGCCGCCTGGGCGCGGGGCTGGTGCCCGGTGGGCGGCACGCACTACGCGCCGGCTACTTCCTGGCCCTGATGCCCGGCGGGGGCTCGTGGCTGCGGGCCGGGCGCTTTTCGCCCACACCGGCCGAGCTGGCGGCCATTCGGCAGGAAATTCACTACGATAGCGCCGGCTTTCACCGCCAAATAGAGTCGCCCGACTTGCTGCGGCACTTTCCCAAGGTCCTGGATAGGAGCGTAGACCAACTAACGCGCCCGCCGCGCGGCTACGCGGCTACCGACCCCGACCTGGCTTTTCTCAAGCTCAAAAGCTTTGGGGTGGTGCAGCTTTTTCCGAATGCCGAGGTGCTGGCGCCCGATTTTATCGACCGCGTGGTGGCCGGTATGCGAGCCGCCCAGCCCTGGGTCGGCTTCCTGAACCAGGCCCTGGAGGAGTAGGCGGCTAGCCTACTCGCCCCCTAAAACAGGCCGAACAGCTTGTTATCGATGCGCTCGATGATGGTGCCCAGGTCCTCGGGGTGGCGCACGTAGTCCAGCTCGTTCACGTCGATGATGAGCAGCTTGCCATACTTGTAGTTGGCAATCCACTGCTCGTAGTGCTCGTTGAGATTTTTGAGGTACTCGATGCTGATGGAGTTTTCGTAGTCGCGCCCGCGCTTCTCAATCTGGCCGATGAGCTTGGGCAGGTCAGCGCGCAGGTAGAGCAGCAGGTCGGGCGGGTTAACGAGGCTTATCATGCTCTCAAACAGGGTATAATAGTTATTATAGTCGCGCTCGGCCAGCAGGCCCGACTGGTGGAGGTTGGCCGCGAAGATGTGCGCATCCTCGTAGATGGTGCGGTCCTGGATAACGCTCTTGCCTTCGCTCACCAGCTCCTTGATGCGGCGCGTTTGGGTAAAGCGGCCGTTCAGAAAATAAACCTGGAGGTGAAAGGCCCACCGCGGCATATCTGCGTAGAAGTCTTTCAGATACGGATTATCGTCTACTTCTTCCAGAAAGACATCCCAGCGAAAATGCTGGGCCAGCTTGTGGGCTAGGGTCGTTTTGCCGGCTCCGATATTGCCAACGATAGCAATGTGCATGCGATAAAAACTGTAGGCGAACGAATTGGGGACGCCAAAGATAAGCGCTACGCCCGCGCCTCACCTCACTTGCCACCATGACTGCGTTCTCTCCCCCCGCCCCGGCCACCCGCTTGCTTAGCCTGCCCGATGCCTACGGGGCCCCGCTGGCCGACTTCGACCACTACCCCACCCTCGACCTGCTGCACGTGGGCTGGCACGGCCACCTCACGACCGAGGCGCTGGTGCGCGGCGTCGAGGCCGGCATGCAACTATTTGATAGTCAAAATCCACCTAGCCGCATCCTCAGCAACCACGCGCTGGTGACCGGCGACTGGGCCGACGCGCTGCCGTGGCTACAATACGAGTGGCTGCCCGTGGCGCAGGCGCGCGGGGTGCGTGCCCTGGCCCACGTGCTGGCGCCCGACACAGCCAGCCAGCTCATCAGCTACCCGGGCAGCGCCGAGTTTACGGCCGCCATTACGCAGGCTATGCACACGGCATCTTTTCGCAACCTGGGCCCCGCGTGGCAGTGGCTGACGCACCGCTAGCCAGTGCCACGCGGGCCAGCGCTACTGCCTTATTCATTAACGCGGTCCTTGACGCGGCGGGCGCCTTGCAGGGTCCGAAACTCGCCCTGGTAGCTGCGCACGGTGAGGCGGTCGTCGAGGGGCAGTTCGAGGCGCACGGCGTCGTAGCGGGCGTTGAGGCGGGTGAGCACGGCGCTGGCCTCGTCCCAGTCCTGGGCGCTCCACTGGCGACGCTGGTCGCGGGTGGTTTCCAGAAAGCGGCCGTACACGGCCACTAGCTGGCTGGCGGGCAGCTTGTTTACATCTACGCTTTCGTGGATGTATTTGGCCAGGCCGGGGTCGGCGGTGGCCGCGGGGCGGCGGGTGGTGGCGGCGGTGCGGGGCACCGAGGCGTGGGGGCGGCCGCCCAGCAGGTCGCCCCGGCGCAACGTCTCTTCCTGGGTGGTATTTTGGGCACGGGCGGCCAACGGCAATGCGGCCAGCAGCAGGGCGAACACGGCGTAGCTAGGGCTGAAAACGGGCTTTTTCATAAAGTAAATACGAGCGTTGACTAACGGGCGCCTGGCCAATTACCGGGCCCAGCGCTCCCTTTTAACGACCGTGGCCCGTGCTGCGTATGCACTGGCAGCCCGCAAGTCGGTTTTTTGGCCGACCTTCGCCTTCTTCATTGTTAGTTATGCCCACTAGTTCTGCCCCGGCCCTGCCGGACTCGCCCTTGCACATTCAGCCCGCCACCGAGCAGGACATTCCTACCATCATCGGGCTAGCCGAGGCTACCTGGGAGCCCACCTACCGCTTCATCATCTCGAAGGAGCAGATTGACTACATGTACCGCGTCATCTATACGCCGGCCTCGCTGCGCCGCCAGATGCGCGAGCAGCACCACCAGTTTTTGCTGGCCTACGTGGAGGGCCAGCCCAGCGGCTTTGCCTCGTACTCCGAGAAGCCCGAGGGCGTGTACCACCTCAACAAAATCTACGTGCTACCCTCGCACCAGGGCCAGGGCCTGGGCCAAAACCTGGTCGAGGCCGTGGTGGCGGCCGTGCGCACGGCCGGCGGCAAAGCCCTGGAGCTGAACGTGAACCGCCACAACCCGGCGCTGGCCTTCTACGAGCGCCAGGGCTTTGCCCAGCACCGCGAGGAAGACATTGCCATCGGCCCGTACTGGATGAACGACTTTGTGCTGCGCAAGGACTTGTAAATGTGCAGGATGAGTTGAATGTGCAGGATGTGGAAATAAAATCTCGACCCCGCACTATTCTTTTCCCAGCTACCCTAGCACTCCCAGCCCCGTATTCACACTCAATTTATTTCCACTTTTCTCCCGTTAAAAATAATGGCCACTAAACTTACGGTACTCTCCAACGGCTCGCTGCGCGTAGAAGGCGAGGATATTCAACTCGTTGATGCCCAGGGCAACGCCTACGGCCTCGGCGGGCGCGAGCGCATCAGCATCTGCCGCTGCGGCCTGAGCGCCCAGAAGCCTTTCTGCGATGGCTCGCACAAAGGGCACTTCGAGCACCCCGCCGTGGCCTTCGACCTACCCGCGCCCAAGCCGGCTGTGTAGGGTATTTTTCGCTTTGTATAAGCCGCTGCCTTAGCTAGGGCAGCGGCTTTTTAGATTAGGGTGGCGCGGTGGCTAGCCCATTCAGCAGGGCTACCACGGCGGCAGGGTCAGCTACTTCTATGATGAGGCGGGCGTACTGCTCGTCGGCTAGCTCGACTACTATCGTATTGTCTTGGTGCTGCACGTCAAAAAACGTGGGCTTGTGGTCAAAAAAGCCATCGAGGTAAAAGGTGCCGGCGGTGATGAGGCCGGGCACGTAGGTGCCACCCGCCCGCAGGCCCGCCCAGTGCGCGGCAGCCTGCGCATCGGCGCGGGCCCCGCGGATGTGGGTGCCCGGAATGCGCAGCTCGCTCCGAAATGCCCAGAGCTTGTGCCAGCCCTCGACGGTAAAAACGACGGTATCGCCGTCTTGCTGAACGCGTACCATAAAAACAAGATAAACCGGCGGCGGTCCTTACCGCCGGGCCAATTTAATCGTCGGCCTGACTAGCTCATTACGGGTTACCAGCCAGCATTTTGGGGCCCAGCATTAGCCACAGGTTCAGGCGCACCACGTCGCCCATCGAGTCGCAGAGGTCGAATTTTTGGGTGCGGTGGTAGCGGTTGAGGGCGTTTTTGAGTTCGTCTACTTTGTCGGGCGGGGCCAGTTCCTGGCGGCGCATCACGTCGAGCAGGGCCTTGAGGCGGTGGCGCTCGGCGCGGGCGCGGCGGGCCATGAGGGTGCGCTCCTCAGCCTGGTACTGGCGCAGGGTGCTGGGCTTGAGCAGGCGGGCACACAGTTCCACCACGGGGCCGTTGTCTTTGAAAAACTGGGGCACGTACATGGCGCGGCGGCCCTCGTAGCTCTGCTGGTCGAAGTCGATGGCCCGCACCCGGTACTGCTCGTCCTCAAAGTCGGGCGTCACGTCGATGACGTAGTTGTAGGCCCGCATGTCGCCGAGCAGCCTCGCGAAGCAGCGCTCGTTGAACTTCACAAATTCCTTGGCGATGCGCACCTGGTTGAGGTGCGGCTGGTTGAGCCGCAGCCGGATAAAATCATCGCCCGGAATACCGGCAATGTGCTCCTCAATGAGCGTATTACTAGTGTCTACCAAGTAGTTCATGCTATTGGGCGACAGCAAATGCTCCAGCTCCAGGCCGTAGATGCGCGAGGCATCGGCCTGCTTCACGTAGAAGTAGTCGTAGTTGTCGTTGAGCTGGTTGAGGATGCGCACCCGGAAGGGATGCGAGTTGCCGAAGCGGCAGTAGTCGATGCGGTCGGCCAGCAGGTCGTCGGCAAAAGACAGGTCGCCGGCCGTTTTGAGCAGCGCATACACCTGCACCAGGCCCTGGCTAAGCTCCACGAGCGCGCTGGGCTCGTAAAAAACCGTTTGCCAGAGCGTATCCTTGCCCGCGCGGTCGAGCAGCGGAAACGAATTGCTGAAGCGCAGCAGGTCGGCGTAGCTCACCGGCAGCGGCACCTCGCGGTCGTAGTCGCGCAGGTACTGGCGCAGGGCGGGCGCCAGCGGGTAGCTCAGCTTTTTGCGGGAGATATCCACTGCGTTGAGTAATGGGATTAATTTGAGTAATTTGAGTAATGGGAGTAATGTTGCGCTGATTGCGCGAATGAAGGAATGGCGTTACGCTCATTACTCCCCTTGCTCAAATTACTTTTTCTACCCGGCCAGCTCGGTCACCAGCTCCACGTACTGCTGGCGGGCATCGTCCTGGCTGAGGCCGGCGAGTTGCTTCCAGGCGTCGTACTTGGCAATGGCCTTGAAGTCGAAGCCACCCGGGCGGGCACCCGTCACGTCGCCCTCAGTGGCCTGCTTGTAGAGGGCGTAGAGCTGGAGCAGCACGGTGTTGCTGGGCTTGGCAGGGAGTTGCTGGGCGCGCTGAGCGGCGGCCTCAAAATCTTGCGGGGTTGTCATGGTAGAGGGGTAGAGAGAACAGGTTGGACTGCAAACGTAGCGCCGGGTGGCCGTTTGGAGCGGTCATTTTTTAGCTTTTCCAAGCGGCCAGACGCTCACGCCGCTAGCCGGCGCGCGTAGTTTAGGTTACTGGCCAAGGACGCAACGCGCAGGGGGTGAGGCTGCGTAAGGCGTCGCAAAATAGCCTGTATTTGTGATGAAGCGCCCCACTCCTGCCCCCGATAGTGCTGCCCTGGTCAAGCTCTTTTTGCAGCACAAGCTCACCCTGGCCCTGGCCGAAAGCTGCACTTGCGGCCTGGCCGCCGCCCAGCTGGCGCCCGCCGAGGGCGTGAGCGACGTGCTGCTGGGCTCGGTGGTGACCTACCACGCCCAGGCCAAGCAAAAGCTGCTCGGCGTGGCCCGCGCCACCCTCGACCTGTACTCGGCCGAGAGCCAACAAACCACCAACGAGATGGCCCTGGGCCTGCACAAGCACCTGCCCCAGGCCGACGTGTGCGTGGCCGTGACGGGCCTCTGCGGCCCCGGCGCCTCGGCCACCCCCGAAACGCCGGTGGGCACGGTGTTCGTCACGATTCTGCTCGATGGGCAGGCCCACGAGTACCGCGTGCAGCTAGCCGACGACGACAGCAGCGAATTGCGCCAGCAGGCCGTCAATTTCATTTATAAGTCGCTGAGCGACCTGCTGGGCCGGCGCCAGGTAACGGCGCCCCACGACTAGGCGCGGGGCTAGCCGGGCGGCGCGTAGCTTGCGGTTGTTTAACCTCCGCTTTTTACCCGCTCCTTACCCCATGCCCACCCCTACCCGCTCGCTGCTGGCCCTGGCGCTGCTAGCCCTGGCCGGCCACGGCGCCCTCGCCCAAAAAACCTACCTGCACTGCGGCCGCCTGCTCGACGTGCGCGCCGGCCGCCTGCTGACCCAGCAGACCATTGTGGTGGAGAAAGACCGCATCACGGCCGTGCAGGCCGGCTACACCGCCGGCGGGCCGCAGGACAAGGTCATCAACCTCGAAAACCGCACCGTGCTGCCCGGCCTCATCGACTGCCACGTGCACCTGGAGGCAGTGCCTGGCCGCGGCTCGTTTGCCGAGCAGTTTACCCTGAACCCGGCCGATGTGGCGTTTCGGGCGCAGGCCAATGCGCTCACCACGCTGCGGGCGGGCTTCACCACCGTGCGCGACTGCGGGGGCTCGGGCGTGAACACGGCCCTGCGCAAGGCCGTGGCCCAGGGGCTGGTGCCGGGACCGCGCATCTACTCGGCGGGGGTGGCCATTTCGAGCACCGGCGGCCACATGGACCCTACCGATGGCCTCAGCGACTTTATGATGGAGAAGCTCAACCCTGGCCCCGCCGAGGGCGTAGCCAACGGCCCCGAGCAGTGCCGCCAGGCCGTGCGCGAGCAGTTTCGGCGCGGCGCCGACCTCATCAAAATCGCCAGCACCGGCGGCGTACTCGACCTGAGCAAGGATGGCACCGGCGCGCAGTACACCGAGGAAGAAATCCGGGCCGTGGTGCAAACCGCCCGCGATTTGGGGATGCCCGTGGCCTGCCACGCCCACGGCGCCGAGGGCATCAAGCGCGCCATCAGGGCGGGCGTCACGAGCATCGACCACGGCTCCTTGATGGATGCGGAGGCCATTCAGCTGATGGCTAAAAACCGCACCTGGTACGTGCCCACGCTCATCGCGGGCAAGTCGGTGGCCGATACCACGCGGCGGCACCCGGGCTACTTCCCGCCCGTTATCGCCGCCAAGGCCCTCAACGTGGGCACCCAGATGCAGGGCACCTTCGGGCGGGCCATCAAGCAGAACGTGCGGGTAGCCTTCGGCACCGATGCGGGCGTATTTCGCCACGGCCAGAACGCGCTGGAATTTGGCTACATGACCGAGGCTGGCATGAGCCCCGCCGACGCCCTGCGCACCGCTACCCTCAACGCCGCCGAGCTACTCGGCGACACTCCCAACCTGGGCACCCTGGAAGCCGGCAAGTACGCCGACATCGTGGCCGTGGAGGGCGACCCGCTGCAAAACGTCGCCACCCTCACCAAGCCGGTTTTCGTAATGAAAGAAGGCAAGGTGTACGTGGGAGCGGGGAATTAAAAATTAAAAATGAGGAATTAAAAATGGCTTACCGAGTAGTCCAGCAAGCCATTTTTAATTCCTCATTTTTAATTTTTAATTCCCTTTTATTTCACCACTTCCACCTTCATGGGCACGTCCTCGATGGGCCACTTGTCGCCGGGGTCCACCTTCACTTTATTGATTTTATCAACTACATCCTGGCCTTCGATAACCTCGCCAAAAACCGTGTATTTGCCATCGAGCGAGGGTACGCCGCCCTTGGTGGCGTAGGCCTGCACCTGGGCCGGCGTGAGGGGCCGGCCGGCGGCGGCCTTGCTCTGGTAGGGAGCTAGCTTCTGGCCCACTACGAAGTAGAAGTCGGTGTTGGACGAGAGGTGGCCAGGGTTGATTTCGTCGTCGTAGCGGGCCATGCCCAGCGCGCCCTTCACGTGGAAGTGCTGGGGCCGGATTTCGGCCGGCAGGCGGTAGCGGCGCAGGTGAATGCTGCGCACGCCGCTCGTTTGGCCGCCCTGCACGGCAAAGTCCTTCACCACGCGGTTGAACACTGTTTCGTCGAACACCCCGCGCCTAGCCAGCAGCAGGAAATTGGCCTTGTGCACGGGCGTATCATCAAACAAATGCACCCGGATGTTGCCCAGCCGCGTCCTAAACAGCACCTCCGAGCCGGGGTACTGGCGGCCGTAGGCGAGCAGCGCGGCCGGCGCGGTGCTGTCGGTGAGGGCCGCGATATCGGGGCCCGGGGGCTTAGCCGGGGGCGGCGGGGCGGTGGTAGCGGGCGGGTCGGCGGGGCCGCAGGCGGCCAGCGCGGCTAGCCCCAGCGCGGCCCACCGGCTCCTTTTTACTACATTTTTCACTGGTAACTGCATGGGCTAGCGGGCTACCAGGTGAAGCCGGCAGACTTGGTTTTCTGCTTATCGGTGCCGGTAGCGCCCTTGGTTTTCACCTTCACCTTGGGGGCGGGCGCGGCGGCCGGGGCGGGGCCAGCGGCGGGAGCCATGGGCTCGGGCGGGGGCGGCGGGGCCGCCTCGCCATCGGCGGCTTTTATTTCGTCGGTAGCAATCACTTTTTCCACTTTTTGCTGGGCCAGCAGCAGGTGGTCCTGGGCCAGGGTGTTGGCTTTCCAGGCTTTGAGCTGGGTGGCTAGCTGGTCTTTTTCCTCCTTGCCGAGCTTGGCGGGAGCCATGAGGGTGCCCAGGTCGGGGCGACCGGCCTCCTGCCAGGCCGTGAGCCAGAGCGAGGCTACCATCGGCGCGGCGCCCTTGAGGCGAAAGCCCACCATGCCGCCCACCTCCTGCTTGTAGGCATCGGCAAAGGCGTCGGAGTAGCGGCGCTGGGTGCGCCCAAAGCGGTGGGCAAACGTGTACTTGGTCTGGGGCGTGAACTTCTTGGCCGTTTTGGCCTCCAGGTCATACGTGGCGGTGAGGAAGCCGTAGCTACCCTGAATGACGCTCCAAATGGCCGTCAGCGGGTCTTTCAGCACCTTGCCCTCTTCGCCATCGAGCTTGTAGGAATTGATGAAACGCTCGGGCAGCTGGCTTTCCCAGAGGGCGTGCAGCCCGGTCTGGCCGCTGAGCTGGCCGTCGTAGTTGACGGTGGTGTGCAGGGGCACAAAGGCATCGGCGGCGTAGTGGCTCAGCTCGGCCGAGTACTTGATGATGCCCGTGGTATCGCGCTGCTGAAAGGCCTCGACCAGGCGCTGCTTGGTGTCGAGCACCGTCCAGGGCACGGTGCCGTACTTTTTGAGGGTATCGGCCGAGAATTTCTCCACGGCCTCGTCGTAGTTGCGGGGCACCTTGGCGAAGGGGTTGTCCTCCGAGTAGTGGTCCATGTCGATGAAGTGCCTGGGGCCCTCGGTGGGGTCTTTGGCGCGGCGCTCGTCGGGGGCGGTGCTCAGGCGCACCAGCTCGGCCAGGTGCCGGAAGTAGAAGGCTTGCAGGCTGGCGGGCAGCTCATACACGGCCACCTGCGTCACCACGCGGTGCCCAAAGAAGCCCCAGGCGCGGGCCGCCGGTGCGGCCGGGCCCAGCAGCAGGGCGGCCAGCCCCAGGCTCAGAACTATTTTTTTCATATCGAAGAAGTGGCCGGCGCGCTTCCCCTCGGGGTGGCCAACGGGCCCGAAGTTCGGGCCGGGCGGGCATATTTCCGCGGCCGGGCCCAGCCGGGCGGGGCCACCCGGCCCACCCCGAAAATTCATTTCCGAAAATGTCTGAATTTTACACGCCACCCCTCCAATCGCCCAGGCTAGCCCCGCGTACAACATGCACATTACCAGCCATATTTCTTCCATAACATGGCTGCCACCACCAAGAAAGGCAACACCGGCGACCACCACCGCACCGCCGCCGCCCACCATACTGCCGCCGCCAAGCACCACACCGAAGCGGCCAAGCACCCCGACGCGGGCAACCACGAAAAAGCCGCCCACCACGCCCAAACGGCCAGCGGCCACGCCTTCAGCGCCAAGTCCAGCTCGCACCGGGCGGCCAAAAACCACGCCGCTGACCACAGCGATAAATAATTTTTGAGTACATTAGATTCGGAGCTGCGAGGCTCCTGGCTGTAGCGACTGCGAAGCCCGGCTTTCCTTGCGGAGGCCGGGCTTTTTCGTGGGGCTGGCTGAGGGGCCCGGGCTACCGGGTGCGGGGCAGCAGTTGGGCTAGCCGGCAGGGCCAGGCCGTGCCTTGGGGGCCGTGCGCCGCTGGGGTGCAGGCCTGGCGCGGGCAGCGGCGGGCCCAGATTCCGTATTTTTCCTAAGGCTGATTTCAGGAAAAATGCGGATACTAAAGCAGTTGGCGGCTCGGAAATTTGGGAGTCCATTCTATCCAAGTGCAGTACCCTTATCCCACTGCCATGATTATTTTCCACGAGTTGTTCCCGGCCAGCTACCTGCTGGCCCTGGCTCCCACCGCCGCCCCCACGGCCGAGGCCGAGCTGGCGGCGCACCTGGCCCGCGCCTGCCGTAGCGGCAAGCCGGCCGTGTGGGTCGATTGCCGCCTGCTCAAGGGCTTGTCGGCCACGGCGGCCTGGCTGCTGTGGGCCTGCCAGCAGCGCCTGAACCGGCGCCACGCCCGCCTAGTGCTGTGCCAGGTGCCGGCCGCCGTGGAGCACACCCTGCGGCGCACCCTGGCCGGCACCGGCACCAGCCTGACGGTGGTGCCCACCCTCGACGACGCGGCGGCCCTGGGCTAGCGCCCGCCCCGGGCCCATTACCTGGCCTGTTTCTGCACCCGGTTGCGGCAGCCTGGTAGCCGCCCCGGCAAGCTGAACCGCCCACCAAAGCTAGCCGGCTGTTCTTTAGGAACGTAGCGATTGAGCACGCTATTGCCACTCGTCAACTTGCTGCGAATCAGCTAGTCAGCAAGGCAGCCACTAGCGCGGCAATCCCTACCTTTACGGCTCACCTGCCCGCCCAACCCACATGCCGCCTGCCCCCGACGCGCCGTCCACTCTCGCGCCACCGGCCGCGGTGCCGGCCGCCGAGGCCGTGCTCGAGGCCCTGCCCTGGGGCGTGCTGGCGCTGGATGCGCACGGGGTCATCGGGCGGGCCAACCCGGCGGCGGCCCACTGGTGCGGCACCACCCCCGCCGCCCTGCTGGGCCGGCCGCTGGCCAAAGTGCCCCTGCCGCCCGCCGTGCGCGCTACCCTGCTCGGGCTGCTGGGGCCCGGGCCCGCCGAGGCGCAGGAAGCTTTTTTGCCTCACCTGGGCCAGTGGCTCGCCTTTTCGGCTAGCCCGCTGCCGGGGGGCGGCTGGCTGCTGCACGGGCACGACATCACGGAGCGCCGGCAGCGCGAGCAAAACCTGGCTTTTCTGGCCGACCTGAACGTTGATTTTGCGCCCCAGCTCCGGGCCGAGCAGCTGATGGCCCACGTGAGCGAGCAGCTGGCCGCCTACCTGGGCTTGTCGCGCTGCCACCTGGCGGAGGTAGCTGCGGCGGCCGGCCAGCTGGAGGTAACGTTTGACTGGCGGCGCGAGGCCAGCCAGCCGTCGCTGCTGGGCGCGCACCCCGTGGCCGACTACCTCACGGCCGCCGGCCGGCAGCACTTTGAGGCCGGCCGGCCGCTGGTGCTGGATGGCTCGGCGCCCAGCCCCTTCATCAGTACGCCGCCCGCGGTGCTGGCCGACATGGGCTTTGGCTCGGCGGTGGATATTCCGCTGCTCATCGACGGGCAGTGGCGCTTTTTGCTGACCGCCGCCCGCGCCGCGCCCGGCCCGTGGCGGCCCGACGAGGTGGCGCTGCTGCAACAGCTGGCCAGCCGCCTGCACGCCCGCCTGGCGCGCGCCCAGTCCGAAACGGCGCTGCAAGTGGCCCACGACCAGCTGGCCGACGTGCTCGAACACACGCACGATGCCTTCTACGGCCTCGATGCGGAGCTGCGCTTTACCTACGTCAACCAGCGGGCCGCGCAGTTGTGGGGCCGCGAGCGGGCCAGCCTGCTCGGGCACGTGTACTGGCAGCTGTTTCCGCAGGCGGTGGGCAGCGAGGTCTTTCACCGGCACCAGGAGGTGCTGCAAACCCGGCAGCCGGCACATCTCGAAACGCTGTCGCCCATTCTCAACATCTGGATTGAGGTGAGCATCTACCCCAACCGGCAGGGGGGCATCGCGGTATTTTTTCGCGACATCAGCGCCCGCCGGCACGCCGAGGAGCGGCGGGCTTTTTTGCTGCAACTCAGCGACGTACTGCGACCGGCCACGGACCCGGTTGCCATTCAGGAGGTGGTGACGCGCCTGGCGCGCCAGCATTTTGAGGCCGACCGCTGCTACTACTGCGAGCTGGAAGACGGCCAGGCCGTTATCCGCCGCGAGGCAGCGGCCGAGGGGCTGCCCCCGGTAGCTGGCACCTACCGCCTGGCCGATTTTGCCCTGCTGCAAGCCGTGGTGGCGGCCGGCCAGCCGTTTATGGTGCGCGACGTGCGCCAGGATGCGGCGGTGGATGACAGCCTGCACCAGCTTTGCGGGCGACTGCAAACCGTTTCCTACCTCAAGGTGCCCGTGGTGAAGGGTGGGCGCACGGCCGGGGTGCTGTGCCTGTCGCAGCGTACCCCGCGCGAGTGGGCCGCCGCCGATGTGGCCCTGGCCGCCGAGGTAGCCGACCGCACCTGGGCCGCCGTGACGCACGCCCGGGCCGAAGAGGCCCTCCAGGCCAGCGAGCAGCGCCTGCGCGCCGTGATGGAAAACCTGCCCGGAAGCGCCGTATTTGTGGTGGATGCCGACCTGCGCTACCAGCTGGCCGAGGGAGTGGCCCTGCGCCAGTTGGGGCTGCAAGTGGCCGACTTTGTGGGCCGCCCGGTGCAGGAGCTGGCCCCGCCGCCCCTGTGGCCCGACTACGAGCGCCTCTACCGGCAGGCGCTGGCCGGCCAGCCGTTTGCCTACGAGCACGTGCAGAGCGGGCGCGTGTTTGCCTCGCGGGGCGGGCCGCTGCGCCTGGCCAACGGTACCGTGGCAGCGGCGCTAACCGTGAGCTACGACATCACGGCCCACAAGCAGACCGAAGCGGCCCTGAAAGAATCGGAGGAAAAATACCGTACCCTGTTCGACTCCATCGACGAGGGCTACTGCATTATCGAAATGCTGTACGACGCCCAGGGCCAGCCCGCCGACTGGCGATTTGTGGAAGTGAACCCGGCCTTCGAGAAAAACAACGGGCTGGCCCAGGCCACCGGCAAAACCATCCGGGAGCTGGCGCCCGACATCGAGCCCAAGTGGCTGGCCACCTACGACCAGGTGGCCCAGACCGGCGCGCCGCTGCGCTTTGAGGAAGACTCGGTGGCGCTGGGGCGCTGCTTTTCGCTCTACGCCTTTCCGGTGGGGGCGCCGGGGGGGCCGCTGGTGGCGGTGCTGTTTACCGACATCACGGCCCGCAAGCAGGCCGAAACCGCCCTGCGCCTGAGCGAGGCGCGCTTGTCGCTGGCCCTGCGGGCCGGCCGCATGGGCAGCTTCGAGTGGACGTCGGTGGGCAACCGCATCACGCTCTCGGCCATTTCGCAGGACGTGCTGGGCTTGCCGCCCGACACCCAGATTGCCACCAGCGCGGCCTTTTTTGAGCTGGTGCACCCCGACGACCGCGCCCGCCACCAGGCCCTGTTTGAGGAGGCGGGCCGCACGGGCGGCGATTTTCAGAGCACCTACCGCATTGTGCGCCCCCTCGATGGCGAAGTGCGCTGGCTGGAGGAGCGCGGGCTGGGCACCCACGAGCCCGGCGTGGGCATTTGCCTGCGCGGCGTGCACTGGGACGTGACCGAAACCGTGCAGACCCAGCAGCAGCTGGCCGAATTCAACGGGCGGCTGGAGCAGCGCGTGGCCCGGCGCACCCGCGAACTGCGGGCCAGCCACGACCTGCTGCAATCCGTATTTGATACCAACCTGATTGCCATGTCGGTAATGGAAGCCGTGCGCGCTGCCGACGGCACCATCCTGGACTTCCGGCTGAAGCTGGTGAGCCGCGAGCTGGCGCGCACCACCGGCCGCCCCGACCTGGTGGGCAAGCTGTATGCCGAGGAGTACCCCGGCATTCGGGAGGCCGGCTTGTTTGACCTGGCGGTGCGCACCGTGGCCACCGGCGAGCCCCAGAGCCTGGAGTATCACTACCAACACGAGGGCTTCGACAAGTGGTTTGCCAGCCAGTTTGTGAAGCTCGGCGACGGCGTGGTGGCCACCAACCTCGACATCACCGAGCGCAAAAACGCCGAGCAGGAGCGCCCAAAAACCTGCGCCTGCTGGAGCAGGCCGAGGCCGTGGCGGGCCTGGGCTCCTGGGACTACGAGCTGGCCACCGGCACCATGCGCTGGTCGGCGGGCATGTACCAGCTCTTTGGCCTGCCCCTGGATAGCCCCGTGGCCCCGGCCGACTACCTGAGCCGGGTGGTGCCCGACGACCGCGCCCGCGCCCGGCGCCTGCTGAAGCGCCTGGCCACCGGCACCGGCGACTTTGAGGCAACCCTGCGCCTGCGCATCGGCGACCAGGTGAAAACGCTGCGCCTGAAGGCCGTGGTGCTGCGCAACGAGGCCGGCCAGCCCCTGCGCGTGCTGGGCGTGGACCTGGACATCAGCGAGCTGCAACGCCTGGAGCAGGACAACCTGCGCTTGCGCCTGCGCCAGCAGCAGGGCATGTTTGAGGCCGTGCAGGCCGCCCAGGAAGCTGAGCGCAAGCGCATTGCCGAAAGCCTGCACAACGGCCTGGGCCAGATTTTATACGCCACCAAGCTGCACCTCGACCGCCTGCACGCCCCGCTGCTGGGCATCGACCCCGCGCTGGCCGCCGCCCGCCTCGAAGCCGACCAGCTGCTGCGCGAGGCCATCCGGCAAACCCGTTCGCTCTCGCACGAGCTGGTGCCCCTGGTACTGGCCGATTTTGGCCTGCCCGCCGCCCTGCAAGACGTGTGCCGCAAGATGAGTACGCCGCAGCTGCGCCTGCGCTGCCACGTGCAGCTCGACAAGGCTGCTGCGCCGCTGGGGCCGGCCCTGCAAATGGCCCTCTACCGCATGGCCCAGGAGCTGACCCAGAACATCATCCGGCACGCGCGCGGGGCCACCGCCGCCAGCCTGGAGCTCGAAACCATGCCCGGCTGGGTGCTGCTGCGCGTCGAAGACAACGGCCCCGGCTTTGGCCCCGCCGCCACCTCCGAGCCCACGGGCCTGGGCCTGCGCAGCATCCGCGACCAGGTGGCCCTGCTCGGGGGGCAGTTGGAGGCAGGCACCGCCGCGGTGGGCGGCGCCTACGTCCGCATTCGCATTCCTTTATCCACTAGCTCCTCATCCCTATGATTCGCCTTTTCCTCGTTGATGACCATACCGTGCTGCGGCAGGGCCTGAAATCTCTTTTGCACCAGAGCGACACGCTGCAAGTGGTGGGCGAAGCCGAAAACGGGGCGCAGCTGCTGGCGCAGCTGCCCGCCACCCCCTGCGACGTGGTGCTGCTCGACCTGCACATGCCCGTGCTCGACGGCCTGGCCACCACCAAGCGCCTGCACGTCGAGTTTCCCGAGGTGCGGGTCGTCATTCTCTCCATGGCCGACGGCGAGCGGGCCATCGGGCAGGTGCTGGAAGCCGGCGCCCACGGCTACGTGCTGAAAAATACCGACCACGAAGAGCTGATAACGGCCGTGCACACTGTAGCCGCCGGCCGCCGCTTTCTGTGCTCCGAGCTGGGGCTGGCCATGCTGGAGAAAGTGCTGGCCACTCCCCCCGACCCCGCCACCAAGCCCGCGAGTGGCCTCTCGGCCCGCGAGCAGGAGGTGCTGCGCCTGGTGGCCGATGGCCTGACCACCGCCGCCATCGCCGACAAGCTTTTTACCAGCCCCCGCACCATCGAAACCCACCGCCAGAACATCATGGAAAAAACCGGCGCCAAAAACACCGCCGCGCTCATCAAAACCGCCGCCAGTCAGGGCTGGCTAGGCTAGGCAGGTGCCGGGCAGGGCCCTGCTAAGAATGTGTTTAGAGCGGCTTTGGAATCGGTGGCTGTAGGGGCGGGGCTTGTCCCCGCCCGCCGTTCGCGCCGCCCCGACGATTCTGTTCAACGATGGGCGGGGGCAAGCCCTGCCCCTACAGCCACTGACCCCGAAACTACGCTAAAAACTTCATAATGAGAGTGTTTTTAGCGAAATATAACTACGCGCTAAGCCCGGCGGGCAGGCCGGGCAAGTAAGCTCACGGGCAATTGCTACGGGCCGCCGTGGCTCGACCCAAATGGGGATAATTACGGAGGCCGGCAATTTATACGGAGCAGAAAACGCGTATAAATCTGCCAGTTAGCGCGCACCAACCGGCCGTATACCCGGGTAGGCCTTTGTTTTTGGGCTGCTACCTATGGAAACTAAACCCACCAAGCTGCCCGCGCAGCACCAGGACACTCAGCCGGGCCTGGAAACTGAAATGACCCCACCGCCGGAGTACATCCGGCCCACTTACCGCGGCAGCGGCAAGCTAGCCGGCAAGGTAGCCCTCATCACCGGCGGCGACTCGGGCATCGGCCGGGCCGTGGCCGTGCACTTTGCCCGCGAGGGGGCCACCGTGGCCCTCGCCTACCTGCCCGAAGAGCAGGCCGACGCCAACGAAACCGAGCGCCTGGTGCTGGCCGAGGGCCCGCGCTGCCTGCTGCTGCCCGGCGACCTGCGCGACCCGGCTTTTTGCCAGGCTATTGTAGACCAGACAGTGCAAGAGCTGGGCCAGCTCAACATTGTGGTGAGCAACGCCGCCGAGCAGTTTATCAGCCAGGACGTGGCCGAGCTGCCCGACGCGCAGTTTGAGGACACCTTCCAGGTCAACTTCTTTGCCTTGGTGCGGGTGGTGAAGGCCGCCCTGCCGCACCTACAGGCCGGCGATTCTATCATCGCCACCTCGTCCATCAACGCCTACCGGGGCAACCAGCAGCTGGTGGACTACTCGGCCACCAAGGGGGCCATCACGGCCTACATCCGCTCGATTGCCCAGCAGCTGGCTGAGAAAAAAATTCGGGCCAACACGGTGGCCCCCGGCCCCATCTGGACGCCGCTCATTCCGGCTAGCTTCTCGGCCGAGCAGGTAGCCAAGTTTGGCCAGGATACGACCATGAAGCGCCCCGGCCAGCCCTCGGAGGTGGCCCCGGCCTTCGTGTTCCTGGCCTCCGAAGATGCGTCTTACATCACCGGGCAGGCCATTCACCCCAACGGCGGCGAGGTGCTCAATACCTAGCGCCGGCCGCCCCGGGCGCCCGCTAGCCCAGCGGGCCGGGCAGCCGGCGCCCTGCGCCGGGCCCGGCCCCACGGGGCCCATCAACCCACTCTTACCTATGCCCAACCCATGCCTAACGTTGAACTATGGGGCGGGGTCGAATGCACCTGCCGCCGGGTAGGCGATACCTACTCCGACCAGCTCACGCGCAGCGGCCACCGCGACCGCCTCACCGACCTCGACCGCTTTGCCGAGTTGGGGCTGCGCACCATGCGCTACCCGGTGCTGTGGGAGCACGTGGCCCCCACCAGCCTCGACCAGCCCGACTGGCGCTGGCCCGATGAGCGCCTGCCCCGCCTGCGGGAGTTGGGCATCGAGCCCATTGTGGGCCTGGTGCACCACGGCAGCGGCCCGCGCTACACGGCCCTCGACCAGCCCAACTTTGCCCCCGGCCTGGCCCGCTACGCCGGTATGGTGGCCGCCCGCTACCCCTGGGTGCGCTACTACACCCCCGTGAATGAGCCCCTGACCACGGCGCGCTTCAGCGGACTCTACGGCCTGTGGTACCCGCACGGCACCAGCGACGCCGTGTTTGTGCGCCTGCTCTACAACCAGGTACTGGCCACCAAGCTCGCCATGCAGGCCATCCGGCGCGTGAACCCGGCGGCGCAACTGGTGCAAACCGAAGACCTGGGCCTGGCCCACGCCACCCCGGCGCTGGCCGGGCAGGCCGCCTTCGAAAACCACCGCCGCTGGCTCACCTTCGACCTGCTGAGCGGGGCCGTGACGCGCTACCACCCCCTGTGGCCCTACCTGCGCCGCCACGGCCTGAGCGCCGCCGAGCTCCTCGAATTTCGCTACGACCCGCTGCCGCCCGATGTCCTGGGCATCAACTACTACGCCACCAGCGAGCGGTTTCTCGACGACCGCCTGGCCCACTACCCCAGCCAGGGCGCGCAGCCGGCCAGCCCCGGCCAGCCGCCCTACGTGGATGTGGAGGCCGTGCGCGTGGCCGATGCCACGTTGGTGGGCCTGGAGGGCGTGCTACAGCAAGCCTGGACGCGCTACCGCCGCCCCCTGGCCGTGACGGAGTCGCACCTGGGCTGCACCCGCGAGGAGCAGCTGCGCTGGCTGCAACAGGCCTGGGAAGCCACCAACCGCCTGCGCGCCAGCGGCGTGGATGTGCGTGGCCTCACCGTGTGGTCGCTGCTGGGGGCCTACGACTGGGACAACCTGCTCACCCAGGACGGGGCCTCGTACGAGAGCGGCGCCTTCGACCTGCGCGGCGGCCAGCCCCGCCCCACGGCCCTCTGCAAGATGATAAAAAACCTGATTGGGGCGGGCCAGCACCAGCACCCCGTGCTGCACGGCCCCGGCTGGTGGCAGCGCCCCACGCGCTTTCACCACGGCGCTTAGCCAAGCAGCGCGGGCGGCCCCGTTGGCCAGCGGGGCGGCTAGCCTTTGCCAGCGAAAAGCCAGCGCCACGCGGCGCCCTGGCGGCGCTTCACCTATCTTATTCTCAGCATGAAAACAACTTTTTCCGCTCCCGATACCCCTGCCTTTGCCCATCCGCCGCTGCTCATTACCGGCCGCACGGGCACGCTGGGCCGGGCCTTTCGGCGGGTGTGCCACATCCGGGGGCTCGACGCCGTGTGCCTCGACCGCGCCGCCCTCGACATTGCCGATGCCGAAGCCATTGCCCTGGCCCTGGCGCACTACCAGCCCTGGGCCGTGGTAAACACCGCCGGCTACGTGCGCGTGGACGCCGCCGAGGCCGACGCCACCCGCTGCTACCGCGAAAACGCCCTGGGCCCCGCCCTGCTGGCCGAGGCCTGCGCGGCGCACGGCATTCAGTTGCTCACCTTTTCCTCCGACCTGGTTTTTGACGGCCAGCAGGCCCACGCCTACCTCGAAACCGACCGCGCCCGGCCCCTCAACGTGTACGGCCACAGCAAGCTGCGCGCCGAGCAGGCGGTGCTGGCCCGGCTGCCGGCGGCGCTGGTGGTGCGCACCAGCTCGTTTTTCAGCGCCTGGGATTCGCACAATTTCGTGCACCACGCCCTGGCCGCGGCCCGCGCCGGCCAGCCCTTCGCGGCGGCCGACGACCTGCTCATTTCGCCCACCTACGTGCCCGACCTGGTAAACACCGCCCTCGACCTGCTGCTCGATGAGGAGCGCGGCATCTGGCACCTCACCAACCACGGCACCTGCACCTGGGCCGAGCTGGCCCGCCAGGCCGTGGGCGCCGCCGGCCTCGACCCCGCCGGCATCGTGCCCCGGCCGGCGGCCTCGTTTGGCTGGGCGGCGGCGCGCCCCGGCTTCAGCGCGTTGCGCAGCCAGCAGGGCGTGCTGCTGCCCAGCATTGAGAGCGCGCTGCAACGCCATCTGGCCGATGAGCAACTACTGGCTCTGGCTAGCCCGCCGGCATTGCTGGCTGGGTAAATGAAAAAACGGCCCGCCATGCGTTGCCGAGCTTCGCACGACGGGCCGTCTCAATTAAGAACTCCTTCTCCCTAACCTTCTTCCCACCATGCCACTGCACCCCGAACTAGAAAAAAAGCTGAGCAAAATCTACGAGCCCAAAGCCACCATCGACGACGTGTTTAAGGGCTACGACATCACCTTCACCACCAACGAGCACGGCGAGCCCGTGCTGCTGTTTTTTGGCAAGCGGCGGCCCGATGGCTTCATTGCCGGCGAGCGCTACACGCGCACCATCAAGCGCGAGCCGGGCAGCCAGGCCGTGAAATCGAGCCACTGGGATAACCAGGGCAAAATCCTCCGCTAGCCACGCGCCGCTAGCATTCTTGCTTAGAGCGCGTGGGGATTTTACAAATATGTCAATAGCCCGTCATGCTGAGCTTGTCGAAGCATCTTGTTCGCGCCGTTGGAGTTAGTGACCCTGGCGGCGTGGTAGAGATGCTTCGGCAAGCTCAGCATGACGGGCTGGTGGCGTTCCTTTAAATTCTAAGCACACCCTTACGCCGGCTTTTCGAGCGGCGGCTTGGTAGAGGCGAAGCCGGGTAGCGTGAAGCGTTGCCCCTTGGCCAGCAGGTGCAGGCGCAGGTCGCGGATGGAAAAGACCTCGCCGGGCTGCACCTGGTAAATAGTATTGTCGGTGCATTCATGGCCGTCGAGCAGTACCACGATGCCGGTGCCGAGCACCTCCAGCTCGTTGCCCTTGGTGATGAGCACGGCCGTGTCTTCTTCCAAACCCAGGCCGATGCAGCCGGGGTTAGTGGCGATAATCTGGGCCATGCGCACGATGCGGCCCCGAGCAATGAAGTGCGTGTCGATGGCCACGTCGCGCAGCAGCTGCAAGCCGGTGGTGATGTGGATTTCGTCTTTCACGAAGCCGGCATCGTTGCGGCCCTGGTATATCATGGGCGTACTCATGGCGGTGGCCCCGGCGCTGGTGCCGGCTATCACGAGGGGCTCGCGCAGGTAGCGCTCGGTGAGGCGCTCGAGCAGCAGCGTGCCCCCAAGCAGCGCCGTGAGCCGCAGCTGGTCGCCGCCCGTGAGCATCACGCCATCGGCCCGGTTCAGCATCTCAAGCGCCTCCACGCTATTGGCCTGCTCGCGGCTTTGCACGTTGAGTACTTCAACGTGCTTGACCCCGAAGCTCAGAAAAAGGTCTACGTACTCTTGGGCCGACTCTTCGGGCACGCCCGAAGCCGTGGGGATGACGACCACAGTATTTTTTTGGTGCAGCTCGCCCACGAAGCGCTGCAAGATTGACTCCGACGACTGCTCGTGGTCGGGGCCGGTTTTTTCGCGTTGTTCGTGGCCGCCGATAATGAGCAGCTTGCCCTTAGGCGTAGGAAACAGGTGGGGCATACTAAAAGAAAGACGTGAATGAAGTAGCGCCGCTACTCAGCCCAGACGCCCCGCCCAAGCCTGGCCAGCGAAGCGCCTACGAAAAAAAACGGGCGCCGCACCGCTGGCGTCAGCGGCCCGGCACCCTAGCTCATCGCCGCCCTGGCCAGGCTGGCAGCGCAAAGCTCCTTAGGTTTTACGGCGCCCTTAGGACCGTCGCGGCGCTGGAAATACGGGTTTTGGGCTTCGGGAAATCCGGATTCGGGCCAGCGTGCCGCGGGTAAAAGCACTGCGGCGCGCTAGCCCGAACTGCTCAGAACTATTCATCTTTCCACATGGCTACTACCGGCGCCTGCTGGCCCACGCGGTAGGCGCGGCGCATGAAATTGGCATTGAATTCCAAGGCAATGTTGCCGTGTTTGTCAATCGCAATCAGCCCTTTGTCGCCGCGCAACTCGTCATCGCGCAGGGCCAGGGCGGCCTGGCAGGCCTGGGTTAGCGGCAAGCCCTTGTACTTCACCAGGGCGTAGACTTCGTGGGCCAGCGCGCCGCGCATAATCACCTCGCCGTCGCCGGTGCACGATACGGCGCAGGCCTCGTTGCTGGCGTAGGTGCCGCCGCCCAGCAGGGGGCTGTCGCCCACGCGGCCCTTGGCCTGGCCCTCGATACCGCCGGTGCTGGTGGCCACGGCCAGGTTGCCGGCCTAGTCGAGGGCCACGGCGCCCACCGTGTCGTGGCCGGCCGGGGTGCCCTCCTGCCGCAACCCTTCAAGCCACTGCTGGCGGGTTTTTTCGGTGCTGAAGTAGCTGGGGCCGCGCACCGGCAGGCCCTGCTCAAGGGCTAGCTCCAGGGCGCCGAGCCCCGTGAGGTACGCGTGGGGGCTGTGCGCCAGCACGGCGCGGGCCAGGCCGATGGGGTTTTGCACGTAGGGCACGGCGCTCACGGCGCCCGCTTGCAGGGTGCGGCCGCACATGATGGCGGCATCCATGCTGGCCTCGCCCTGCCGGGTGAGGGCGCTGCCGCGCCCGGCGTTGAAATGCGGGTTGTCTTCGAGGCTGCGCACCACGGCCTCCACGGCGTCGAGGGCGGGGCCACCGCGGTGCACTAGTTCCCAGCCGGCGTGCAGGGCCTGGGCTAGCCCGGCGCGCTGGGCGGCTTCTTCGGCCGGGCTCAATTCGCCGGGCGGCATCGTGACGGCCCCGCCGTGGATGACTACTGCGTAGGGGCTCATACCTGGCCGATGGGGGTAAGCTGCCACAGCTGCCCGCAGCCCGTGGGCAGGCGCTGCAAGCGGTAGTAGCCGCGCAGCAGCCGGCCCTCAAACCGGAGCCGGAGCACGCCCTGCGCCAACTCAGTGCGCAGCGTGGTGGCGGCGCCGGGCCGGGCCGAGGCCAGCTGCATGGGGCCCGCCTCCACGCAGGCCAGCGCCCCCAGCAAGGGCGCGGCCGGCAGCAGCCACAGCAGCACCGGGCGCCGGGCCAGCTGCTTGAGGGGCAGCGGAATAACCCAGTGGGCCAGGTGGCCCTCCTCGTCTTTGAGGGCTAGCTCGTAGTAGCCGGGCGTTTCAGGCGAGTGGCGCACGGCAAACGATTGGGCAGGCGGGGCGGTGGCTACTGCCGGGCGCGCCAAGGTGAGGGTGGGGTTCATAGCGCAGAGAATAAAACAGACTAGCCTATAAACGGGTCCCGGCGCAGCGCAGCGAGGCGAAAAAGACGGGTTTTTCGGCGTCAATTTTCGGGCTGGCCTCCGGGTTTCTACGCACTGGCGGGCACCTGGCCCGGGGCCAACTAAAAATGCCCGCTGCGGGCGGGCATTTTCGTAGCTGGGTAGCTAATACTATAAAGCGCCCCGGAAGGCCAGCGCAGTAGGGATAGGATGAGTCGCGGAAAGTTTGTTTTCAGAGCAGGTTGGTATAGAGTTTCGTAGCAGGCGTCCAAGCCTTTACAGGGCTTTCTCGTTGAGGTAGTTCTTGGCCAGGTCGTTGAGCTTGGCATCGGTAAACTGCTCTTCGTCCAGGGTTTGGAGCAACAGGTCGGCGGCCTGGGCGTAGCCGAGGCGCTCGGCAAAGTGGGCGGCGGTGCCGTAGCCCGAAATCTCGTAGTGCTCGATGCGCTGGGCGGCGGCAATGAGGGCGGCGTCCATCACCTCGGCAGTGGCACGCTCCGACATCGTTTCCTGGCCTTCGGCAATGAGGCCCGCCATCGCCTTGCAGGTGTGGCCGGTCAGGTCGATACCCAGCGCCTCGCCAATTTCTTCGAGGCGCTCGACCTGCCGGTCCGTCTCGCGCAGGTGTTTGTTGAAGCTAGCGCGCAGGCGGCCATCCTTCGCTTTTTCGGCCATCAGGGGCAAGGCTTTCAGCAGCTGGCTTTCGGCGCTGTACAGGTCCTTGAGTTGCATTTCGAGTAGGTCGTCGAGCGTTTCTAGTTTTTCGAACATGAAGGGGTAGAAGAGGATGAAAGATGCGCCGGCCGGCAGCCGCTTTACGCCGCACTCAGCTAGCTCGTTATCAGCACCTAAGGTTGGCAACGGAGCTTACTTGTTATCGCAATCCTCTTTCTATCAATATCTTATTTTAAAAACCAGCTTTTATTCACTCCCTACCCGCAAGAAATACGGAGGAGCTAAATACGGATTAACGACTAGGTAAATCCGCAGTTTTCGCGGGCCGCGGGCGGGGGGCGGGCCGCCGCCGCGATGAGCCTGGCCGGGCCCAGCCGGGCAGCCTGGCCCCCGGGTAGTTGCCCCGGCGCCAAGGCCCAGCTAGCCACCGCCGCCACCCTGCCGGCCGCGGGGTAGCCCAAGGCATTTACCGTATTTTTCCATCCGTATTTTCTGAGTAAAATACGTGATTTTCAAACGTTTTACTTTAATCCGAATCGTATAACTGACAAATCATTTCCCTCACCTACCTCCAACAGTACCCCATGTACAAATCATTTTTTCGGCTCGCTTTTCTAGGCCTGGCATTGGCCAGCACGCAGCTAGCCGCTTGTAGCAGCGACAAAGGCTCGGATACGGGCACCTCCACCACTGGCACCTCGGCTACCGGCAGCGACATGAGTGCCGATACTACCGGCGGAGCCATGGGCGGCAGCGGCAGCGGCAGCATGAGCGACGGCACTACTGGTGGCGCTTCGGGCACTGGCGCTGGCGGCACTACTGGTGGCGGCACCACGGGCGGCGGCTCTACTATGGGCGGTGGCACGTCGGGTGGTACCACGGGCGGCGGCTCTACTACGGGTGGTGGCACCACGGGTGGTGGCTCTACTATGGGTGGTGGCACCACGGGCGGTGGCTCCACTACGGGCGGCACCTCGGGCGGCACCACGGGCGGCGGGGTTGGTGGCAACACCACTACCGGCAGCGGCTCGGGTCAATAACCAGTATTCTTTCCCCTTTTCCACTTTTTTCCTTTACTCACTATGAAAAAGCAACTTGCTCAGTCGCTCCGTGCGGCTACTTTCCTGCTAGGCCTGGGCTTGGCCGCCAGCACCGCCTACGCCCAAACCGGCACCACTACCGGCACCACTACCGGCAGCCAGACGGGCACCACCGGTAGCCAGACGGGCTCGCAGTCGGGCACCACTACTGGTAGCCAGTCGGGCTCGCAGTCGGGCTCAGGCTCCATGAATTCGCAATCGGGCACCACGGGTAGCGGCTCAATGAGCTCGGGCTCGCGCAACTCCAGCGGCAGCTCTACCTCGGGCGGGCGACGTAACAAAGGCAGCCGCAAGCACAGCAGCGGCAGCAACTCGGGTAGCGGCACCGGCACCAGTGGCTCGGGCACCGGCACTAGCGGCTCGGGCACTACCAACTAAGCCAGGCGATTACCCCGCTTTTCAGTCACGCCCAACGGGCAGGTTCCCTGGTTGGGGGCCTGCCCGTTGGGCGTACTGCATTCAGCACGGCCTACTTACTAAAATGTAACTACCGTCCTAGCTGCGGGCGGCTTTTTTCCCTTTCGCTCTGCCCATGCTCCCTGCTGCTCATCTACCTCGCCCCACCGCGCGCGCCCCGCTGGCCCCGCCCCACCCGGCACCCCATGCTGCGCGCACCGGGCCGCCGGCCCCCACTGGCACTCTGCCAGCAGCCTGCCCCAGGCGCTACGCCGCGCCGACTTTGGGCGCCCCCCCGGCTTTCGCGCGGCTGGCTAGCCCCCGCCGCCCACTAGCCGCCAGCCGGGCCGCCTCGGTGTGGGTAGCCGACGCGCAAGCCAACCTCCCTTACTTAGCCGTAGCGATGGCGCGGGCCCGCGGCTTGCGGCGCGGCTAGCTACCTGGGGTAGCCCCTTGGTTTTGTGCCCGGTGCGGGGCTCACCTATCGGCAACGTTTGCCCAAATAATGCGGCCCCTGCCCCGCGGCGCCCTGCACAAAAAACCCCACCTATCGGTAGTGTTGCGCTGAAACGGCTACTGTATGTTTAGCCCGGCACGGGTGGATAAGCCCCGCGCAGCAGCCGCTGCGCAGCAACCCGGCCCCGGGCTCTACTCAGCGGCAGCCTGGACCATTTGCCGCCGCTAGCCTCCACAAAATGAAACTTAAAACCTTGCTCCTGACGGCCGCGGCCGGCTGGCTGACCCACACGGCCACCTTTGCACAATCGATTGACTTGGTCAATCCCATCATGACCGGCTTCTATCCCGACCCCAGCATTGTGAAGGTCGGGCCGGATTATTACCTGGTAAATTCCACGTTTTCGTATTTCCCGGGCATCCCGGTGCTGCACAGCCGCGACCTCAAGAACTGGAAGCAGGTGGGCAACGTCATCAGCCGGCCCTCGCAGATGAATTTCCTGGGCGACCGCATGACGCGCGGACTGTTTGCGCCGGCTATCGACTACCACAACGGCACGTACTACGTGACGTGCACGATGATTGACCACAAGGGCAACTTTGTGGTGACGGCTAAGAACCCGGCCGGGCCCTGGAGCGACCCCACCTTTCTGCCCGAGGTGCGCGGCATCGACCCCTCGCTGTACTTCGAAGGCGACAAGGCCTACGTTATCTACAACAGCGACCCGCCCGACAACAAGCCGCTTTACGAAGGCCACCGCTCCATCAAGATTATCGAGCTGAACCCCAGCACGCTACAAACCGTGGGCGAGGCCAAAATAGTGGTAAACGGCGGCGTGGACCTCAGCAAAAAGCCCATCTGGATAGAAGGCCCCCACCTGATGAAGCGCGGCGACTGGTACTACCTCTACGCGGCTGAGGGTGGCACGTCGGTAAACCACACCGAGGTGGTTTTCCGCAGTAAGGCGCCGCTGGGGCCGTTTGTGCCCTACGAGAAGAACCCCATTCTGTCGCAGCGCGAGCTGCCGCGCGACCGCAAGGACCCCATCACGTCGGCCGGGCACGCGCAGTTTGTGGAAGGGCCCGATGGCAAGACCTATGCCATTTTCCTGGCCGTGCGGCCCTACGAGGGCAACTACTACAACACGGGCCGCGAGACGTTTATCGTACCCGTGGACTGGAAGGACGAGTGGCCCGTGATGAACCCCGGCCCCGGCGGCGTGCAGTATGCTTACAAGGCCACTTTCCCGGAGGTGAAGCAGCCCGGCGCCCGGCCCCAGAGCGGCAATTTTGTCTACACCCTCACCTTCGAGAAGGAGCTAGACCCGGCGCTGCTCTTTATGCGCACGCTGGACAACAACAGCTACTCGCTGGGCAAAGCCAACGGCCTCACGCTGAAGCTCAAGCCCGAAACGGTGGCCGAAACCGGCAACCCGTCCTTCATCGGCAAGCGCCAGCAGCACATGTACTGCACCACCGAAACGGCGCTGACGTTCAACCCCAAGGCGGCCAACGAGAAAGCGGGCCTGACTATTTTCCAGGACGAAAAGCACTTCTACTACCTCTGCAAGTCGGTCGCGGACGGCAAGCCGGTGCTCCAGCTATTCAAGAGCACCGCCGATGCCAAGCAGCCCGAACTGCTGGCGCAGGCGCCGCTTCAGTCGGCCACGGCTAGCGTGCAGCTGCGCATCACGGCGGCGGCCGATGCCTACAGCTTCGAATTTTCGGAAGGCAAGAACTGGACCGTGCTCAAAGACAAGGTCGATGGCAAGTTTTTGAGCACCCAGGTGGCGGGCGGCTTCATCGGCTGCTTGTTTGGGATGTACGCCACCTCCTCGGGCCAGCCCACGACCAGCACGGCGTCTTTCAAATACCTGAAATACGCGGGCAACGACCCGGTATTCAAGCAGTTGAAATAAGCAGCACCTGTCATGGAAGCTCTTAATAGACCGTCATGCTCATCTGGCGTCCGCTTGTCGAAGCATCTCTACCGCGCATTTCAGGCCGTTCAACGATGCGGTAGAGATGCTTCGACAAGCGGACGCCAGATGAGCATGACGGTCTTTTTTAGTTCTCATGATACCCTCAATAGCTTCCCACCCGCATGAAAGCCCCGCTCCTCCTCACTGCCTTCGGCCTGCTGGCCAGCCCCGCCCTGCGGGCCCAGAACCCGATTATCAAGGACGTGTTCACGGCCGACCCGGCGCCGCTGGTGTACCGCGACACGCTGTTTTTGTATACTGGCCACGACACAGCTTCGGTGCAGGAAACTAACTACAAGATGCCTGACTGGCGCATCTACTCCACCACCGACATGGTGCACTGGCGCAGCTACGGCACGCGCCTCTCACCCCGCACCTTTGCCTGGGCCACCGGCGATGCCTACGCCGCGCAGTGCGTGTACCATAAGGGCAAGTTTTATTGGTTCGTGTCCACGTTTCACAAGAAAAACGACCAGAGCCAGGGCGGCGCGGCCATCGGGGTGGCCGTGTCGGACCGGCCCACCGGGCCGTTTAAGGATGCCATTGGCAAGGCGCTCATCGTGAATGAGATGACCAAGGATAAGCCGCACGCCTGGGACGACATCGACCCCACGGTTTTCATCGACGATGACAAACAGGCTTACCTGTACTGGGGCAACTTAAGCTGCCGCTGGGTGAAGCTCAAGGACAACCTGACGGAGCTGGCTGGCCCCATCACGGTGCTGAATATCAAAAACTACATCGAAGGGCCGTGGGTGTACAAGCGCAAAAAGCTGTACTACCTCGTGTACGCCAGCGCCGGCACCAAGCCCGAAATGATAGAGTACTGCACGGCCCCCAGCGCCACCGGGCCGTGGACCTACCGGGGCATCATCCAGGAAAACGTGCCCAACAGCTTCACCACCCACCCCGGCATTGCCGACTACAAGGGCAAGAGCTACTTCTTTTACCATAACGGCGCGCTGCCCACCGGCGGCAGCTACCGACGCTCCATCTGCGTGGACGAGCTGCACTACAACGCCGACGGCACCATTCAGCCCATCGTGCAGACTACCAAGGGCGTAGCCCCAGCCAAGTAGCACCCACTGCCGGGCGCCCCAGGCTGGCCTCCCCACCCACTCCCACCCATGAAGAAGCTCTTTATTCTCCTTTGCCTGGGCGCGCCCCTGGCGCTGCGCGCCGAAGATGGCCACCAGCTGTGGCTGCGCCCGCACGCGGCGGTACCGGTGACGGTGGTAGCGCCCGCCAGCAGCTCGGCCGTGCTGGCCACCGCCCGGCGCGAGCTGCAACAGCACTGGCAGGGCGCGGCCGGCGCCACCGTCACGCTGGCGCTCCGCAAGGACAAGGCCCTCAAGTACGACGGGTTTCGGCTGAGCAAGCAGAAAATTGAGGCGGCTACCGAAGCTGGTTTGCTGTACGGGGCGTATGAGCTGCTGCGGCGGCAGCAAACCGGCCAGCCGGTGGCTAGCGAGGTTTGCAACCCTTCGTATGAGCTACGCCTACTTAATCATTGGGACAACCCCGACGGGTCGGTGGAGCGCGGGTACGCTGGCAAATCCATCTTTTGGCGCCAGGACAGCGCCTTGGTGGTGACCCGCCGCGACCAAAAGCTGTGGCAGGAATACGCCAGGGCCAACGCCTCTATTGGCCTCAATAGCAGCGTCCTCAACAACGTGAATGCCTCGCCGCTGATACTCTCGGCCGGGTACCTGGGCCGGGTGAAAGCCATTGCCGACGTGCTGCGGCCGTATGGCGTGCGGGTGTACCTCTCGGTAAAATTCTCGTCGCCGGTGCTGCTGGGTGGCCTCAAAACTGCCGACCCGCTCGACCCGGCCGTGGTTAAGTGGTGGCAGGCCAAGGCGCAGGAAATTTACCGGCTGGTGCCGGACTTTGGCGGCTTTTTGGTGAAGGCCAGCAGCGAGGGCCAGCCCGGCCCCCAGGACTACGGCCGCACCCACGCCGACGGGGCCAACATGCTGGCCGACGTGCTGCGGCCCCACGGCGGCCTGGTGATGTGGCGCGCCTTCGTATACAGCCCCAGCGACAAGGACCGCGCCAAGCAGGCCTACAACGAGTTTGTGCCGCTGGATGGCAAGTTTCGCGACAACGTGCTAGTGCAGGTGAAAAACGGGCCGGTTGACTTTCAGCCCCGCGAGCCGTTCAGCCCGCTATTCGGGGCCTTGAAAAAGACCGCCGTGATGCCCGAGTTTCAGATTACGCAGGAGTACCTGGGGCACGCCACCGACCTGGCTTTTCTGGCCCCGATGTGGGAGGAATGCCTGCGCAGCGACACCCACCAGGCCGGCCCCGGCAGCACCGTGGCCCGCTGCACCGATGGCAGCGTGTACGCCCAAAAGCACTCGGCCATGGCGGGCGTGTCCAACGTGGGCCTCGACACCAACTGGACCGGCCAGGACTTTGGCCAGGCTAACTGGTACGCCTTCGGCCGCCTGGCCTGGAACAACACCCTGAGCAGTAGCCAGCTGACCGACGAGTGGCTCAAGCTGACGTTTGCCGGTTCGGCAGCTTCGGCCCCGGCCGCCGTTGGCTCCGCCGCCGACTGGAACGCCCACTTCCTGGCCCCCGTGGCGCAGTTGATGCTGGCCAGCCGCGAGGCCGTCGTCAACTACTCGATGCCGCTGGGGCTGCACCACATTATGTCGGCCACCCACGACCACTACGGCCCCGGCCCGTGGTGGGCGCCCCCCGGCATGCGCGCCGACTGGACGCCGCCCTACTACCACCAGGCCGATGCCCGCGGCGTGGGCTTCGACCGCACCACGGCGGGCAGCAGCGCCGTGAGCCAGTACCACGAGCCACTGGCCGCCCGCTTCAACGACCCCGCCACCTGCCCCGACGAGTACCTGCTCTGGTTTCACCACCTGCCCTGGGATTTTAAGATGAAAAGCGGCCGCACCCTGTGGGATGAGCTGGCCCTGCACTACGACCAGGGGGTGCAGCAGGTGCGGCAGTTTCAGCGCACCTGGGACCAGGCCCGGCCCTACGTGGATGCCGAGCGCTTTGGGACGGTGCAAAACAAGCTGCGCGCCCAAAGCGGCAACGCTGTGCTCTGGAAAGACGCCTGCCTACTGTACTTCCAGCAGTTCAGCCACCTGCCCATTCCGCCCACCGTGGAGCCGCCCATGCACACCCTCGACGCCGTGCTGGCCAACGACCTGCCCCGGCCGCGGGCCAACGGCCCGGCCCGCCCCTGACACTGGCCGCGCCCCGGCATTCCTTATTCTTTTCCGCATGAAACGATATCCTACCAGGCTGGCCGCTAGCTTATTGCTGCTGTGCGGGCTGGGGGCCTCCCCGGCTGCCGCCCAGCGCCCGGCAAAGCACCCCGCGCGCCCGCCAGCCCCCAAAGGCGCTTTTTACACGGGTACTTACCCTAGCCTGTTTCGGGCAGCGGGCTACAGCCAGGCCGACATCGACCGGAAGGTGGCGCAGGCCTACCACGACGTATTCGAGGGGCCTAACAAGGTGTATTTTGAGGTGGGCGACTCGATGGCCTACGTCTCGGATGTAAAGAACGAGGACGCCCGCACCGAAGGCCTGTCCTACGGCCTGATGGTGGCCGTGCAGCTCGACAAAAAAGAGGTATTTGACCGCCTCTGGCGCTGGTCGAAAAAGTACTTGCAGCACCAGAGCGGGCCGCTGGCCGGCTATTTTGCCTGGAGCATCAACCCGGCCACCATGAAGCGCAACTCGGAGGGGCCGGCCTCGGATGGCGAGCTGTACTTCGTGACCAGCCTGCTGTTTGCGGCCAACCGCTGGGGCAACGCCACGGGCATCAATTATTACCAGGAAGCCCGCCGCATCCTGGATGCCTCCTGGAAAAAGGACGGCACCGGCGACGTGCACAACCTCTTCAACACTGAGCACAAGCAGATAAGCTTCGTGCCGGTGGGCGACATGTACCACTGGACCGACCCGTCGTACCACGTGCCGGCGTTTCTGGAGGTGTGGGCCGAGTACGCTAAGGACGGGCACGCCCAATTCTACCGCGACTGCGCCGACACGGCGCGCGCGTTTTTGCACCGCGCCTGCGCCGCGCCCACCGCCCTCAACTACGACTACACCGAGTTTAGCGGCCAGCCCCACCCCACGCGCTGGGCACCGGCCGCCTTTCGCTACGACTCGTGGCGCGTGCCCATGAACCTGGCGATGGACTACGTGTGGTTTGGCAAGGACCGCGCCTGGCAGCAGCAGTATGCGCGGCGCTTCCAGGGCTTTTTGCGCAGCAAGGGCCTGACTACCTTCGAGGACCAGTTTAACGTGGATGGCTCGCGGCCCGATTTCATTTTGCCGGCCGGCAAGGTGAAGAAGCTGCGGCACTCACTGGGCCTGGTGGCTACCTCGGCGTCGGCCTCGCTGATGAGCCCCGAGGCCAATCGCCTCGACTTCGTGCACGCCCTCTGGCAGGCTAAGCTGGCACCCTATGAGGATGGCTACTTTGACCCCTACTACGACGGGCTGCTGTACCTGTTCAGCCTGATGCACCTGAGCGGTAAGTACCAGGCCATCAAGCCCCAGGCGCACTAACTCACGAACGCTACCTTATGAAAAACTACTTATTGCTACTGCTGGCGGGGCTAGGCATTCTGGGGCTGCGGCCCGCGGCCCGGGCCCAGGCCCACAACCCCGTGGTGCACGCCGACGTGCCCGATTTGTCGATGATTCGGGTGGGCAAAACCTACTACATGAGCAGCACCACCATGCACATGAGCCCAGGGGTGCCCATCATGAAATCGACGGACCTGGTGAACTGGCACCTCGTGAGCTACGCCTACGACACCCTGGCCAGCAACGACGCCATGAGCCTGGCCAATGGCAAAAGCACCTACGGGCGCGGCTCGTGGGCCAGCAGCCTGCGCTACCACCAGGGCACGTACTACGTCAGCACCTTTGCCCAAACCACGGGCCGGACGCACGTGTACTCCACTAAAAACATCGAGAAAGGCCCCTGGAAGGCCGTTTCCTTCCGGCCCAGCCTGCACGACCACTCGCTGTTTTTCGACGACGATGGCCGCGTATACATGGTGTACGGCTCGGGTAAGCTTCAGCTGGCTGAGCTTACGGCCGATGTTTCGGGTCTGAAGCCGGGCACCACGCCGCAGGTCATTATTGCGGATGCCGGCGCCCCAACGGGCGTCAAGGAAGGCCTGCCGGCCGAGGGCTCGCAGCTGTTCAAAATCAAGGGCAAGTACTACCTCTTCAACATTGCCTGGCCCAAGGGCGGCATGCGGACGGTTATCATTCACCGGGCCGATAAGATAACCGGCCCCTACGAGGGCCGGGTGGCGCTGCAAGACCTGGGCGTGGCCCAGGGCGGCCTCATCGACACGCCCGACGGCCGGTGGTTTTCCTACTTATTCCGCGATTTTGGCGCCGTGGGCCGCATTCCGTACCTGGTGCCGGTGCAGTGGGAGAATGGCTGGCCGGTGCTGGGCAGCCCCGCCGGCAAAGCGCCCGAAACACTAGCCCTGCCCGCCAACCACTCCCTGATTCCGGGCCTGGTAGCCTCCGACGAATTCAGCCGGCGCAAGGGCGAGCCGGCTCTGCCCCTGGTGTGGCAGTGGAACCACAACCCCGCCAACGCGCTCTGGTCGGTAAGCCAGCGCCCCGGCTACCTGCGCCTCACCACCGGGCGCGTCGATACGTCGTTTCTGCTAGCCCGCAATACCCTCACGCAGCGCACCATCGGGCCGGTGTGCGCGGGTAGTACAGCCTTGGATGTTAGCCATTTGAAAGACGGTGACTTTGCCGGGCTGGCGGTGCTGCAAAAGCGCTACGGGCTGGTGGGCGTGCAAGCCAGCCAGGGCCGCAAGGCCATCGTGATGGCGAGCGCCGAATCGGAGAAGCCAGTCGAAATTCAGCGCCTGCCGCTGACGCAGGATAAGGTGTACTTCAAAATCGAGTGCGACTTCCAAGACCGCCGCGACGTGGCCACCTTCTTCTACAGCCTCGATGGCCAGGCCTGGCAGCCGGTGGGCGGGCCGCTCAAAATGGCGTACACGCTGCCGCACTTCATGGGCTACCGCTTTGGCCTCTTCAACTACGCTACCCAAGCGGCGGGCGGCTACGCCGATTTCGACTACTTCCACATGCAGGACCACCTCGGCAAGTAGCCGGGCCACCTCAATGCTACGCTCACTACCGCAAACCAAGATGCGCAACCTCCCTGTCGGCGGACTGCTGGCCGCCCTGGCATTCGCCAGCCTCCAGCCCGCCCGCGCCCAAAACCCGTTTATTACCAACCAATTCACGGCCGACCCCACGGCCCGTGTCTTTGGCGACCGGGTGTACGTGTACCCCTCGCACGACATCCGGGCCACGCCCGGGCACGGGCGGGCCGGCTGGTTTGTGATGGAGGACTACCACGTTTTTTCCTCCGCCAACCTCACCGACTGGACCGACCACGGCGTTATCGTAACCCAGAACAAGGTGCCTTGGGTGCAGCCCGACAGCTACAGCATGTGGGCGCCCGACTGCGTGCTGCGCAATGGCAAGTACTATTTCTATTTTCCCAGCACACCTAAGGATACAACTGCTGGCAAGGGCTTTACGATTGGGGTGGCGATGGCTGACAAGCCCACCGGGCCGTTTGTGCCGCAGCCTACGTCCATTAAGGGCGTGCATGGCATTGACCCCAACGTGCTTATTGACCAAGATGGCCAGGCCTACCTCTACTGGTCGCAGGGCAACATCTATGGGGCTAAGCTAAAGGACAACATGCTGGAACTGGCCAGCGAGCCCAAGACCCTGGGCGACCTGCCCACCAAAGGTCTCAAGGAAGGCCCGTACGTGTTTGAGCGTAAGGGCATTTACTACCTCACCTACCCGCACGTGGCCAACAAAACCGAGCGCCTCGAATACGCTACCAGCACCAGCCCGCTAGGGCCCTTTACAGTTAAAGGGGTGATTATGGATGAGTCGCCGACTGGCTGCTGGACCAACCACCACTCCATCACGCAGTTCAAAAACCAGTGGTACCTGTTTTACCACCACAACGACCTGTCGCCCAGGTTCGACAAAAACCGCTCGGTGCGCATCGACAGCCTGTCCTTCGCCGCCGATGGCTCGATTAACAAAGTAACCCCCACCCTGCGCGGCGTGGGCCTGACCCCGGCCCGCCAGAAAATTCAGCTCGACCGCTACAGCCGCCGCAGCGAGCGCGGCGCGGTCATCGCCTTCCTGGACACGGCCAACACCTTCGGGGGCTGGAAAACCGTGCTGACCGGGGCCAGCGGCTGGGTGCAGTACAACGGCGTCGATTTTGGCTCGCAAAAGCTGCGCACCGCCCGCCTGCGCGGGGCCTCGGCGGCCGGCGCCACCGTGCAGATTCGGCTCGACCACGCCCAGGGACCGCTCGTGGCAGAGCTAGCCGTGCCCAAGGGCGGCACCTGGCAAGATGTGAAGGCCCCGCTCCTGGCTTTCCGGCCCGGCCGGCACGCGCTCTACGTGTCGCTCAAAGGCGGCGGTGGGGCCGACCTCGACTGGGTGAGCTTCGAGTAAGCAGTAAGCCGGCCGCTGGGCTACCCCCGGCGAATCAGCGGCTAGTTTGCGAAGCCGATTTTCGGGCTAGCCGTATACTCCAGCTTACGCAGCCGGCGGGGCCACCTACCTTCGGGCGGTGGCCCCGCCGGCTGGCCCTTCCCAAGCGCTACCGTGGACTGGATTTACTACGTACCCAACTGGCTGTTACTTCTTTGCTGCTGCGGCGCCACGCTCCTCTTCTCGCTGGCGGGGCTGGTGCTGCTGCGGCCCTGGGTCAAATCGCACGTACAGGACTCGGCCGAGCACAACGACCTGGTGAGTTATTTCCTGGGCGTGTCGGGCGTGATTTACGGCATCTTGCTGGGGCTGGTGGCGGCCGGGGTCTGGAGCAATTCGCAGTCCGTCTCGGGCCAGGTCGATAACGAGGCTACCATTACGGCGGCCCTGTATCAGGATGTGGCCACCTACCCGCCCGCCGCCCGCCAACTGTATCAGCAGGAACTGAAGGCGTACGTGCGGGCGGTTATCAACCAGGACTGGCCCGAGCACCACCGGGGCCAGGTGCCGCAGGAAAGCAGCAAGCTGCTGCGGGCGTTTAAAAACGACTTTTTCGCCTTCGTGCCCACCGATGCGCGCCTGCAAGTGGTGCACGGGCAGGCCATCAACCAGCTCAACGAGCTGCTGCTGGCCCACCGCCTGCGGCTGCGCGGCAACCAAACCAACCTGCCGGCCCTGCTGTGGTGGGTGCTCATCCTGGGGGCAGCCATCAACGTGGCCATTTCCTGGTTTTTTGTGGCGGCCGATGCTACTCACCAAACGGCGCTCACCTGCCTGACGGCCCTGCTGCTGGGCTCATTGCTATTCCTGACGGCGGCCATGGACAACCCCTTCCGCGGGGCGTTCAGTGTCGATGCCAGCGCCTTCGAGTCGGTGCTCTACGAAATGGTAAATTACTGACGGCCGGCGGGCTAGCCTAGCCAGGGGCAGTAGCCACCCCGCCCGCCGCTCGCCCCCGGGCAAGTGGCCTGACGAATCTGCCCCCCTACTTTGCTGGTAAAAGAGCCCGTGCCGCCCCGCTGCCACTGGTACTTTTGGCCTGTACTCCTCTCTTCAAGCGCCGGGCCGACGATGGCCTGCGGCAAAGTCTAGTAGTCCGGACGCCCAGCCGCCCCGCACGGCCCTGGCGGCCGGGCGTCCTACTGTTTCTCGTATGCACAATCGATTGTCTTCGCTGGCCCTGCTGCTGGGCGGGCTAGCCCTGCCCGCCGCCGTGGCCGCGCCGCCCAAGCCCGCTAAGCCCGCTAAGGCTGCCAAGCTCGCCCCGCCCAGCGCCTACCTGTTCGTCTACTTCACCGGCAACGCCAAGCAGGAGGAGGCCATTCGCTTCGCCCTCAGCCCCGACGGCTACCACTACACGGCCCTGAATGGCGACCGGCCGGTTATCAGCTCGGCGGCCATCAGCAAAACCGGGGGCGTGCGCGACCCGCACATCTTGCGCGGCCACGATGGCAAAACGTTCCTGATGACGGCCACCGACATGGTGTCGGCCAAGGGCTGGAATTCGAACCGCGGCCTGGTGCTGCTGCGCTCTACCGACCTGCTCAACTGGAAGGCCAGCGCCATTCACTTTCCCACGCGCTACGCCGGCCAGGAGGGCCTGAAGCGGGTGTGGGCCCCGCAGACCATCTACGACGCCAAGGCCGGTAAGTACATGGTATACTTCTCGTTGCAGTACGACAATCAGCCCGACAAAATCTACTACGCCTACGCCAACAAGGACTTTACCGACCTGGAGGGCAAGCCCAAGCAGCTGTTTTTCAGCCCCACCAACGGCTCGTGCATCGACGGCGACATCGTGGCCAAGGGCGGCAAGTACTACCTGTTTTTCAAGACCGAGGGCAAGGGCAACGGCATTAAAGTGGCGGTGTCGGACCAGCTCACGGGCGGCTACGTGCTGCGCGACCAGTACGTGCAGCAAACCACCGACCCAGTGGAGGGCGCGGGCACCTTTAAGCTCAACAACAGCGACGACTACATCCTGATGTACGACCGCTACACCAGCGGCAAGTACCAGTTTACCCGCACCCACGACCTGGAGCACTTCGCCGTGGTCGATGGCGAGGTGAGCATGAATTTTCACCCGCGCCACGGCACCGTGCTGCCCATCACGGCCGCCGAGGCCACGCGCCTGGCCAGCCGCTGGCTGGCCCCTACCGACGTGCTGGCCACCGCCCAAAATCCCGCCCTGCGCCCCCACAATACATTGAAAGACAGCGCCGCGGCCAAAGTGGCTTTCCTGGCGCTGCCGGGCACCAACCTGAAGGCACTCGACTTGCAGCTCCCGAGCCCCTTCCTGCCCGTGGCGCCGCGCGGCCCCCAAAACTTTGCCAGCGGGCCCGTGACCTACACCGTGGGCGAGGGCGCCGCCAAGCGCCCCTACCGGGTGAGCGTGACCGAAACCCACAACCCCGCCCTGAACGGCTACTACGCCGACCCGGATATTCTGTACTCGCAGAAAACCGGCAAATTCTACCTCTACCCCACCAGCGATGGGTTCACGAGTTGGTCGGGTACCTACTTCAAGGCGTTCTCGTCGCCCGACCTGGTGAACTGGAAAGACGAAGGCGTGATTCTGGACCTGCCCAAGGATGTGAGCTGGGCTAAGAAAAGCGCCTGGGCCCCCACCATCGTCGAGCAGAAAACGGCCACCGGCTATCGCTACGCCTACTATTTCTGCGCGGGCGCCAAGATTGGCGTGGCCTTATCAGACAGCCCCACCGGCCCGTTCAAAGACTCGGGCCAGCCGCTGCTCGACAAGCTGCCCGAGGGCGTGCAGGGCGGCCAGCAGATTGACCCCGCCGCCTTCCGCGACCCCCAAACCGGCAAGCTGTATCTCTACTGGGGCAATGGCTATATGGCCGGGGCCGAACTGAATGACGACCTGACGAGCCTCAAGCCCGGCACCACCCGGGTGATGACGCCCGACCAGACCTTTCGCGAGGGGGCCTACGCCTTTTTTCGCAATGGCAAGTACTACTTCATGTGGAGCGAGGACGACACGCGCAGCCCCAACTACCAAGTGCGCTACGGCACCGCCGACGCGCCGCTGGGCAAGATTACGGTGCCGGCCAACAATCTAGTTATCAGCAAAAACCCGGCGGCCGGCATCTACGGCACGGGCCACAACTCGGTCATTCAGATACCGGGCCGCGACGAGTGGTACCTGGTGTACCACCGCTTCACCTACCCCGAGGGCATCAAAATGGGCGACGAGGCCGGCTTCCACCGCGAAGTGTGCCTCGACCGGCTGACGTTTAACCCCGACGGCAGCATTCGGCCCGTGGTGCCCACCCACGCCGGCATTCAGCCGGTGCGGCTTAAGTAGGCGCCGGCCAGCCCCTCCGCAACTTCTTTCCCACCCTCTTTCCCTGCCCGATGAATAGAAGAAGGCTGCTCAAAAACCTGGCCCTGGCGGCCCCGGCCGCGTGGCTACCCAGCGTGGTGGCGGGCCTCAACTGGAGCCCGCTGGCCCCGGCCGCCGGCAAGTTTCAGCCCACCTGGGAGTCGCTGGCCCAGTACCAGACGCCCGAGTGGTTTCGCGATGCCAAGTTTGGCCTGTGGGCGCACTGGGGGCCGCAGTGCCAGCCCGAGCGCGGCGACTGGTACGCCCGCGGCATGTATGAGGAAGGCAGCGACCAGTACAAGTACCACGTCGAGAAGTACGGCCACCCCTCCAAGTTTGGCTTCAAGGACGTGATAAACGAGTGGAAAGCCGAGCAGTGGAACCCCGACGAGTTGCTGGCCCTCTACAAAAAGGCCGGCGCCAAGTATTTCGTGTGCCTGGCCAACCACCACGACAACCTCGACCTCTACCAAAGCACTCACCAGCCCTGGAACTCGACCCGGCTAGGCCCCAAGAAGGACCTGGTGGGCGGCTGGGCCAAGGCCGCCCGCCAGCAGGGCCTGCGCTTTGGGGTGAGCGTGCACGCCGCCCACGCGTGGCGCTGGTTTGAAACGGCCCAGCGCGCCGACAAGGCCGGCCCGCTCGCCGGCGTGCCCTACGACGGCAAGCTGACCGCCGCTGCCGGCCAGGGCACCTGGTGGCAGGGCTACGACCCGCAGGCTCTCTACGCCCAAAACCACCCGCTGAGCGAGAACAGCCTCGACAACGGCTCCATTCACCGGCAGTGGGACTGGGGCAATGGCGTGGCGCCCCCCAGCCCAGAATACTGCGAGAAATTCTACAACCGCACCGTCGAGCTGCTGGATACCTACGAGCCCGACCTGGTGTATTTCGACGATACCGCCCTGCCGCTGTGGCCCGTGAGCGACGCCGGCCTGCGCATTGCGGCGCACATGTACAACGCCAGCGCCCAGCGCCACGGCGGCCGCAACGAGGCCGTGATTACCGGCAAAATCCTGACGCCCGAGCAGCGCAAGGCCCTGGTTTGGGACATTGAGCGCGGCCAGAGCAACGAGATTGAGCCCCTGCCCTGGCAAACTGATACCTGCCTGGGCCAGTGGCACTACGACCGCCGCATCTACGACCGGCACGGCTACAAAAGCGCCCAAACGGTGATTCACACCCTTATCGACGTGGTGAGCAAGAACGGCAACCTGCTCGTGAGCGTGCCCGTGCGCGGCAACGGCAGCATCGACGACCAAGAGCGCGCCATCGTGGAGGGCATCGCCGCCTGGATGCAGGCCAACGGCGAAAGCATCTACGGCACCCGCCCCTGGAAAGTCTTCGGCGAAGGCCCGGCCCAGGCCGCCGCCGCTGCCCTCAGCGCCCAGGGCTTCAACGAGGGCAAGGGCAAGCCCTTCGGGGCCGAGGATATTCGCTACGTCACCAAGGGCAACGTGCTGTTTGCCACCGCCCTGGGCTGGCCCGCCAGCGGGCGCCTGCTGCTCAAGTCGCTGGCCACGGGCGGGCCGCACTACCCCGGCAAGGTCAGGCGCGTCGAGCTGCTAGGCGCCCCCGGCAATCTTAAGTTCGAGCACACCCCGCAAGGGCTAGCCGTGGTGCTGCCCGCCCAAAAGCCGAATGCCATCGCCTACGCGTTCAAGATTACGTCAGCCTAGCAGGCGCCAAAACGGACGGTAAAATTGATACCTTACCGTCCGTTTTCATTTTTTCGCATCCTATGCGCGCGCTGCTTATTGGCCTGCTGGCTAGCATTTTACTTGGGTTGCCTGCGACTGCACAAACTCAACCGACGATGCACGACCTTATGGCTACCGCCATAAAGGTGCAAGGAGCCGATTGCGCGCTGTTTCCGGCGGTAGCCCGGCTAGACACCCTGGATGTCTTGGAACCAATTGCCGGACGATTCGCCCCTGTTCGCCAGCAGGTAGAAGCAGCCGAAACTCAGCTACGTGAAAAAGGCATCGAGGCTATTCGCTGTCCAGTCAATGAATACGATGCTTCTAATCTAAACTATATCCAAAAGCATTTGGGAGAATATAAGCGGCAGTATTTTGGGTTTACTAACTCGCAGGGCCAAGCCTGCCTGTTCATCCAATTTTTTGAGAGCGATAATAGCGATTGGCTATTTCAGCATCTGGTATTTTTAGACAATGGCCCTTCCGTCTGGGAAACCTGCTACAACCTCGATACCAAGCAATTTTACGGAATAGGATATCACTCGCAAGGATGAAATCTACCCACAAAAAAAGCCTGACCAATACGGTCAGGCTTTTCGTCATTTAACACTACTGCAAAACGCTTACCAACTGCGCGAGTGGTCTCGCTGGGCGCCAGATGAGGGGGCCGCAGAGGCTACTCTACCACTACTGCGTGGCTAGCCACCTGGCCGCTGGCCTGCACCCGCAACTGATATAGCCCCGGCGCCAAGCCCAGCAAGGGCAGTTCGAGCGTGGTGCCGGTGGCCAGCAGGGTTACCGCCTGCCGGCGCACCTCCTGGCCCAGCGTATTAGTCAGGCTGAGGATAGCCGGCGCCGGGGTAGCCAGCGCGGGTAGATAAACGGTAGCCGCCGCGTGCGCCGGATTAGGATACAGGCTTGAGCCCACCAGCCGGCTGCCCTGGGCCGCCGCCAGGGGGCCGCTGCCCAGGGCAGCCAGAAAAGCGCTATTACCACTGCCCGTGGCCGAGGTGAGCGCACGGGTGCCGAAGGTAGCGGGCAGGCTAGCCGTACCGAGTACGTACACCGTGGCGCCGCTAAGGGCTAGCGCGGCCGCCCCGGCACTGCCCGAGCTCACGCGCTGCGTCCAGGCCAGGGCGGCGCTGGGGCCCGCGTCGGTATACTGCGCCACCAGCGGGCTGCCCGCGCTGCTGGCCACGTACACGGCGGGGCTGCTGGCGGCCAGGGCACTCACGGGCTGGCCAGGCTGCTGGGCCCAGGCAAAGCTGCCGGTACTCCCCGCATCGGTCATTTTGGCCAGAAACCACTCTTCAGAATTAGCCGGACCGGTATTGCTGAGCGTGGTGCTGCCAAAGCTGATAGTGGGGCTGGCAAAGCGTCCGGCCAGGTATAGATTAGGGCCGCTCACTACCGCTTTTTCGAGGTATTCGGCCCCGGTGCCGCCCACCCGCTGGGCCCAGGCCACGGTGCTGGTGCTGCCGGCGTCGGTCAGCTTGGCTACAAAGCCGTCGGCGGGCGTATAGGCCCCGCCTGCATTAGGGAGCGTAGTGCCCCCCAGCGTGAGCGCAGTGCTAGTAAAGCTGCCGGCCACGTAAACGCTGGCCCCCTGGGCTGCGACGGCAAAGGCAAACTCTTCGTTTTCAGCCCCTAGCTGCTGCACCCAGGCCACGCTACTGGCACTACCGGCATCGGTCAGCTTGGCCACAAAGGCGTCGCTGCGGCCGGCCATATTAGTGCTGGCATTGGTGAGCTGGTACGTGCCAAACTTCGCCGTGGGCCCGTTAAACCAGCCGGCCACGTAAACGTTACCGTTGCTCACGGCCAAGCTTTGGCAGTAGTCAAAATCGGTGCTGCCCATTTGCTGGGCCCAGGCAACGCTGCTGCTGGTGCCCGCATCCGTGAGTTTCGCCACGAAGCCATCAAAGTTGGTGCCGGTGGCAGCTCCGGCCAGGTTGGTCAGGGTAACGGCGCCAAAAGTGGCCGTGCCGCCCCCAAATACTCCCGCTACGTACACGCTGCTGCCATTCACGGCCACGGCCGTGGCCCGGTCGATGTCGGAGCCGCCCATACGTTGAGCCCACACAAAAGTATTGGTGGCGCTACTCCACTTGGCTACAAATACGTCCTCAAAGCTACTCGCGCTCGTGATGGAAACCGGCCCAAAGCTCAGGGTACCGGTAAAGTTGCCTACCACGTACACGTTGCCGCTGGCATCAGCCGCCGAGGCTACAATGGTATGGAAGCCGTTGCTGGCCTGCCCAGCCAGGGTAGCCACCTGCCAAGCCGGCGCCTGGGCCTGGGCCAGCAGCCCGCCTGGCAGCAGCCCAGCCAAGAGCAGCGCCCGTTGCAGGCCTTTAGAAAAGGGAATAGGTAAAAGAAATCGCATGCAGTGTGGGTAAAGAGTGAGCTAAATAGTCGCCAAAAGTACGGCTATTGGCTTCGATACTCGTAAGTATTTCAACCCTAAAACGCCACTATCATGCGCTGCCGCACAAAAAAAGCCTGACCAGTACGGTCAGGCTTTTCGTCGTGTAAGGCACTTGCAAACACCCTACCAGATGCGCGAGCGGTCGGCCTGGGCGCGCACCATCTTGTTGCCGTCCTTGCAGCCGAAGGCCTCGTAGAACTCGGGCATGTTCATGAGCGGGCCGTTGGTGCGGTACATGCCGGGCGAGTGCGGGTCGGTCTGAATCTGCTGGCGCAGGGCCTCGGGACGCTGGTTCGAGCGCCAGATTTGGGCGTAGCCCAAGAAAAAGCGCTGGCTGGGGGTAAAGCCGTCAATCTTTTGGCCGCCTTTGAACTGCGCCGTTTTCTGGAAGGCCTGATAGGCGATGGTGAGGCCACCGATGTCGGCGAGGTTTTCGCCCATCGTCAGCTTGCCGTTCACATGCACCGAGTCGAGGGGCGAGAAGGCGTCGTACTGCTTGCCCACCATGTCGGCCTTCGCCATAAACTTCTCGCCGTCTTCCTTGGTCCACCAGTCGCGCAGGTTGCCTTTGGCATCCGAGCGGCGGCCCTGGTCATCAAAGCCGTGGGTCATTTCGTGGCCGATTACCGCGCCGATGCCGCCGTAGTTCACCGCGTCATCCGCCTTGGGGTCGTAGAAGGGCGCTTGCAAGATGCCAGCCGGGAACACGATTTCGTTCATGCTCGGGCTGTAGTAGGCGTTTACGGTGGGCGGGGTCATGCCCCACTCGCCGCGGTCGATAGGCTTGCCAAACTTCTGGAGGTTGTCCTCCCGGCGCCACTCGGCGGTAGCAAACAGGTTTTGCAGCGCGCTCTGGCGGGTGATTTTCAGCTTCGAGTAATCCTTCCACTTGTCGGGATAGCCGATTTTCACCGCGAAGGCGTTGAGCTTTTCGAGGGCCTGCTTCTTGGTGTCAGCGCTCATCCAGTCGGTGGCCATAATGCGCTCGGCGTACGCCTTGCGCAGGTTTTCCACCATTTCCTTGGCGCGAGCCTTAGCGGCGGGCGAAAATGCCTCATCCACATACAGCTGGCCGAAGGCCTCACCCAGGGCGCCGTCGGTAGCGCGTAGCGAGCGCTTCCAGCGCGGCTGCTGCACCTTGGCCCCGCTCAGCACCTGCGAAAAGCGGAAGCTGGCGTCGCCATAGGCCTTGGGCAGGGCGCTCGTCACGTCCGACACCAAATTCCAGCGCAGGTACTGCTGCTGGTCGGCGATGGGCGTGTTAGCCAGTAGGTTGTTAACGGCCGCAAAAAACTCGGGCTGGCCGATGAGCACGTCCTGGGCGTTGGCCAGGCCGTTTTCCTTCAGGCGTAGCGGCAGGTTGAGGTTGGGGTACTCCTGGGCGGCCTGGGCCACGGGCACCTTGTTGTAGTTCTTGAGGCGGTCGCGCAGGGCCACGCGGTCGCGGCTAGCCTGGGCCAGCTTGGTTTCGAGGGCCAGCACCGCGTCGGCGTTGGTAGCGGCCAGGCTGGGCGCGTCGCCCAGGAGCTGAAATACCGTCACCATGTAGTTCTTGTAGGCCGCGCGGATGGTTTTCGAGCGCCCGTCTTCCTTCAGGTAGTAGTCGCGGTCGCCGAGGCCGAGGCCGCCCTGGCGCATCTGCACGGCATACACCGAGCTGTTTTTGCCATCCTGGCCCACGCCAAAGCCGTACCAGCCGCTCGACAGCGTCTTGGGGCTAGCCATGTACTTCTGAATGTCGGCCAGGCTCTTGAGGTTCTTAATCTGGTCGAGCTTGGGCTGCAAATAAGTCAGGCCGGCCTTTTCGATGGCCACCGTATCCATCGCGGCGGCGTAGAAGTCACCCACCTTCTGAGCGTTCGAGCCGGGCTTGGCGGTGCGGTCGGCGGCAGCTTTCATCAGGATGCGCTTCTCCACCGCAATGTTGCGGTCTTGCAGCTCGTTGAAGGCGCCCCAGCGGGTTTCGGCGGCCGGCACCGGGTTGCTTTTCAACCAGTTGCCATTAGCGTAGTGGTAAAAGTCCTCGCACGGCGCCACCGACTGGTCGATGTTGGCGAGGTTGATGCCTACGCCCTTTTGTGCCGGGGGCGCGGTGCGCCGGGCGGGCGGGCCAAACGCGGTGGTGGCGGCCAGGGTGCCGAGGCCCAGGGTAGCCAGCGCCAGCCGCGAAAACGTAATCGAGGACATAAAAAAGAGTAGGTAGGAGGAAAAAGGGAAAGCGAACTTAGCCACAATAGATGAAACCGCCGCTTCACGGTTGCATCACGCTGCGGTAAAGGCCAGCGAGGAGGCAAAAAATTCCTTTAACTAAAAACAGACCGTCATGCTGAGCTTGCCGAAGCATCTCTACCACGCCGCTAGGGTTAGTAAGCCTAATGGCGTGGTAGAGATGCTTCGGCAAGCTCAGCATGACGGTCTGTTTTAGCCTGGAAACAGGCAGTTCAGCCAGCTAGCCTACCAAATGCGGGCTTGCTCGGCCGTGGGGCGCTCCATCTTATCGGTGGGCTTGCAACCGAAGGCCTGGTAGAATTCGGGCATGTTCATGAGTGGGCCGTTGGTGCGGAACTGACCGGGCGAGTGCGGGTCGGTGAGCACCTGCTGGCGAGCCGCCTCGGGGCGGATGTTGGTGCGCCAGATTTGGCCCCAGGCCAGGAAGAAGCGCTGGTTGGGCGTGAAGCCGTCAATCTGCTTACCTTCTTTGGCCTGCGGCGTTTTCTGGAAGGCCTGGTAGGCGATGGTGAGGCCACCGAGGTCGGCGAGGTTTTCGCCCATCGTCAGCTTGCCGTTCACGTACACCGAGTCGAGGGGCGAGAATTTGTCGTACTGCTTGCCCACCATCTCGGCTTTGGCCATAAACTTCTCACCATCCTCTTTGGTCCACCAGTCGCGCAGGTTGCCCTTCGAGTCGTACTGGCGGCCCTGGTCGTCGAAGCCGTGGGTCATTTCGTGGCCGATTACCGCGCCGATGCCGCCGTAGTTCACCGCGTCATCGGCCTTGGGGTCGTAGAACGGGGGCTGGAGGATGCCGGCCGGGAACACAATCTCATTCATCGGCGGGTTGTAGTAGGCGTTCACGGTGGGCGGGGTCATGCCCCACTCCGTGCGGTCAATCGGCTTGCCAAATTTGCTCACGTTGTCCTGGTTGGCCCAGGTGCGGGCGGCCAGCACATCCTGCAAGTAGCTCTGGCGGTTGATGTTGAGCTTTGAGTAGTCCTTCCACTTGTCGGGGTAGCCGATTTTCACCACGAAAGCGTTGAGCTTCACCAGAGCCTCCTTTTTAGTGGCGGCGCTCATCCAGTCGGTGGCCATGATGCGCTCGGCGTAGGCCTTGCGTAGGTTCTCAATCATCTCCTTGGCGCGGGCCTTGGCGGCGGGCGTGAAGGCCTTGTCCACGTACAATTGACCGAAAGCCTCGCCCAGCGCGCCGTCGGTGGCGCGCAGCATGCGCTTCCAGCGGGGCTGCTGTTGCTTGGCGCCGCTCAGCACCTGCGAGAAGCGGAAGGCGTCGTCGCCAAAGGCCTTGGGCAGGGCGCTCGTCACGCTGCTCACCAGGTGAAAGCGCAGGTACTGCTGCTGGTCGGCGATGGGCTCGGCGGCGAGCATGGTGCTCACCTCCTTCATGAATTCGGGCTGGCCCACAATTATTTCCTTCGCCGCGCCGAGGCCGCTTTCTTTCAGCATCAGCGGCAGGTTCAGGTTGGGATAGTCCTTACTGGCCTGGGCCACGGTCATCTTGTGGTAGTTGGCCTGCGGGTCGCGCAGGTCCACGGGGCTCTTGCTGGCCTTGGCCAGGCGCGTTTCGATGCGCAGCACCGTGGCGGCGTGGGCAGTAGCAGTAGCCTCCGAGTCGCCGAGGCGCTTGAAGGTGCTTACCAGGTAGTTGTTGTAGGCGGCGCGGATGCTTTTCGAGCGCGCGTCGTCCTTCAGGTAGTAGTCGCGGTTGGGCAGCGAAAGGCCGCCCTGGCCGAACTGCACCGCGTACTGGGTGCTGATTTTCTCGTCCTGGCCCACGTAGGAGCCAAACCACACGTTACCGGCCTGGGCCTTGGGGTCGGCCAGGAATTTCTGCATTTCGGGCAGCGTCTTGATGGCCGAAATGCGGTCGAGGTAGGGCTTGAGGTAAGTCAGGCCGGCCTTCTCAATGGCCATCGTGTCCATCGCGGCGGCGTAGAAGTCGCCAACCTTCTGGGCGTTGGTACCCTTGGCAGCCGAGCCCGAGTTGCGGGCCAGCTCCTCCAGAATGGCTTTCTGGGTGGCGTTGTTGTGGTCGGCCAGCTCGTTGAAGCTGCCCCAGCGGCTTTCAGCAGCCGGCACCGGGTTGTTCTTCAGCCAGTTGCCCGAGGCATAACGGTAGAAGTCATCGCAGGGGCTCACCGTTTTGTCGATGTTGGCGGGGTTGATGCCGGTGCCCTGCTGGGCAGTGGTTTGCGCCAGTGCCGGGCTAGCGGCGGCCAAACCCAGCGCGGCCACGGCCAGGGCCGCGCCCCGCTGGTAACGGGAAATGTTCGTCATGAAGAAAAAAAGTGGATGGGTACAGCTCAGGGATGAGGGGCGCAAGTTAAGCGCCGGCTCCCAACGGCCAGCTATTCTAGCACTATCCTGGGCCCGGAAAGTACTTTTACCGTTCGCTTGTTGTTCAGCTGGCTCCTACTGGCTGTTTTATCCCCTATGCCCCTATACAATCGCCGCGCCGCCAGCCCCCCGGCCGAGCCCGAGGTGCCGCTCAGCCTGGGCGCGCTGCTGGCCCAGGTGCGCACCGCCCTGCACCACCGCTTTCCCGATAGCTACTGGGTGGTGGCCGAGGTGGCCGAAATGACCCGCCCGCGCCAGCAGGGTGGCCACTGCTACCTCACCCTCACCGAGCCCGCTGGCTCCGGGGCCATGGGCTTCACGGGGCAGGCGCGGGCCACGCTCTGGGGCAGCCGCTACGCCCAGGTGGCGCCCGCCTTTGCCGAGGCCACCGGCCAGGAGCTGCGCCCCGGCCTGCGCCTGCTGTTGCGCGTGAAGGTGACGTTTCACGAGCAGTACGGCTTCTCGCTCGACGTGCTGGCCCTCGACCCGAGCTACACCGTGGGCGAGCTGGCCCGCCAGCGGCTAGCCACGCTGCGCAAATTGCAGGAAAAAGACCTGCTCGAACGTCAGCAGGCGCTGGCCCTGCCGCTGGGGCCGCAGCGGCTGGCCGTTATCTCCTCGCCTACCGCGGCGGGCTTCCAGGACTTCGTGCGCCAGCTCGAAGAAGCCCCGTATGATTTCGCCCTCACCCTCTTCCCGGCCCTGATGCAGGGCGACGGCGCACCCGCCAGCATTCGCGGGGCGCTCGACCAGATTCGACCGCGCCGGGGCCAGTTTGATGTAATTATTCTCATCCGCGGGGGTGGCTCGAAGACGGATTTGCTGGCCTTTGATGAATACGGGCTGGCGGCGGCCGTGGCAGCGTTTCCGCTGCCCGTGCTCACCGGCATCGGCCACGAGCGCGACGAGGCGGTGGTGGACCTCGTGGCCCACCGCGCCCTCAAGACCCCCACCGCCGTGGCCGCCTTTCTGGTCGACCGCCTGGCCCGCCTCGAAAGCCTGGTGCTGGAACTAGCCGACCGCATAGCCGAGCGCAGCCGCCAGCACCTGGCCCGCCACCACGCCCACGTGCAGCACCTGGCCGACCGCTCGCGCGAGGCCGCCCGCCAGCACCTGCGCCACGCCCAGGCCGCGCTAGCCCAGCGCAGCCGCCAGGCTAGCCAGGCCCCGCGCCAGCACCTGCACCACCTCGGCCAGCACCTCGAAAGCTTCCGCTACACGCTGCCGCAGGCGGCGCGCCGGGCGCTGGGGCAGGAAGAGCAGCGCCTGCGGGGCCGCTCACGCACGGTGCTGCGCCGCTTCGTGCGCCACCACCAGCGCAAACGCGAGCAATTATTGCGGCAGCAGTTTACAATGCAGCGCGGGTTTGAATTAAAAATTAAAAATGTAGAATTAAAAATCGCGGCGACGGAAGCGACCATGCTACGCCGTGAAAATCAACAACTACGCCGTTTGCTATAATTAATTTATCTACACCAGCAACACGCAATTTTTCCCTTATTTTTAATTTATCATTTTTAATTAAAATCCCGTGACTTACAACGAAGCCATTCAGGAGTTGGAAACCATTCTCCGCAGCCTCGAAACCGACCAGGTAGACGTGGACGACCTCACCGCCCGCGCCGAGCGCTCGGCTGAATTAATTCGCCTCTGCCGCCACAAATTGCGCCACGCCGAAGCTTCCCTCGACCGCGTATTCGACTCGCTCGATGAGGAGGAAGAAGAAGCCGACGAAACGGAGGAGCCCGAAGAAGACGAAGCCGAAGAGCCAGAGGAAGAGAACGATAGCGACGACGAGCCCGACGACTACCGCCGTGGTGGCCCCGGCCGCCCCACGCAGCCCCGGCTGTTCTAAAGATAAAAAAGGGGGAATAAATTACCGTGGTAATTTATTCCCCCTTTTTTATCTTTATTGGCTACTTAATTACGCCGCACGTGAATCCGCACGCGCTCGCCGTCTTCGGTGGTAGTGGGCATCACGTCGATGCGGTCGGCCTCGTCGAAATACACGGCTAGCCCGCGCACGATGCCCACGGCCAGCCCACCCATGCGGCGCGGCGACACGTAATTAATTAATACTTCGTACTCATTTAACCGCTCGACTTTCAATACTGGCGGCGAATTTTCAGGGTGCTCGCGGCGTACCTGGTTGTGCAGCGAAAACTCGGTGTTTTCCAGCATTTCGAGGGTGCGCCAGTCGGGGTTCACGTACTTCTGGTACATGTACATGAGGTCGGGCACGAGGTACTCGCCGAATTTCTCATGCAGCTCGCCGGCCGGGATGCCGGTGGCCTCGGCAGCCTGCCCGATGAGGGCGTACATGTGCTCATCGGGGTACACTTCCTTGTGGCTGAAGTCGCCCGATTTCAGGCCAGCCAGTTCCACCAGCTTTACCCAGGTGCTGTGGTCGTATTGGGTTTGAACGTAACGTTTGAGTAGCGTGAAAATAGTGCCGTGCATAAAGTAGAGCTGGTGCTTATGGCCGATACAACGCGTTGCTCTTCGAAAAGTTAGCCCCTTACCTGATTATTCATAAAAACGCCCGCCGGCCGCAGGGGCCGACGGGCGCATACTATAGCAACTGGGCTAGCTACATATTGCCGATAACCGTCATAGTAGCGAGAGTGGGGCCGGCGCTGCCGCCGGTGGGCTCCACCGTCATGGCGAAGGCCTGGGCGCTGGCGATGTCCTTCATCTGCTGGAGACTGTCGCCGGCGGCCGTGTTGGCGGCCAGCACGCCAGCATCCACGGGCTTGCCTTTGTCGAGGGCCCAGAGCTGGTACTGCTTGCCGGCGGGCAGCGTGGGAAGCTGCTGCACGTCGAGGTACACATGATGGCTGGCCCCGTTGTAGAGTACGCGGGCGTGGGCACTGGTGTGGGCGGGCGTGCCGGCCAGCGCCACCATCTTATACTCCTGGGGCGAGCGCAGCACGTGCAGCTGTTCCTGCGTCGAACTCAGGCGGCGCTCCATCACCTGCGAGGTTTGGGCGAAGCGCGCCTGGCTGTTCTGAGCCGCTACCAGGTCGGTGCTGGCCTGCTGCCAACGGCTGTAGAACAGCGCGTTGGCCGCCAGGCTCAGCAGCAGCGCTACCGAGGCGGCAATGGCCCAGCCATTGCGGCGGCTAGCCTCGGGGGCCACCGGGTAGGCTTCGGCGGGGCGCGGGTTGGAGGCCGATACCCGCATGGTGGGTACGGGCGCGGTGGTGGCGGCTGCCGCTACCGGGGCAGCGGCGGGTGCGCCGCCTATTTCGGCTAGCACGCGGGGCAGCACGCGCTCGCGCAGGCCAGCGGGGGGCGCCACGGCGTGGGCTTCGGCATACACGCCGAGGCCCGCTAGCAGTTCGTCCAGCTCTTGCCGCACCTGCGGCGAGCGGGCGGCCCAGGCTTCTACCTCGGCCTGGCCGGCGGGGTCAAGCTCGCCCAGCGCGTATTGCTCAAGGCGGCCTGATTCGATATATTCTTGATAATCTTCCACGGAGGTACTGGCTATTAGCGGATAAGTTTGGCTAGTATTTTCAGAGCAGTGCGGGCCCGCGTTTTCACGGTGCCCAGCGGCAGGTTGAGTTCTTCGGCCGCCTCACTTTGGGTGAAGCCGCCGAAATAGAGCAGGTCGATAACTTGGCGTTGCTCGGGCACGAGCTTGCTGGTGATTTCCTGCAAGCCCACATGCTCGGGGCGAAAAGCATCCGGGGCGGCCTGGCGCTGGGCGGCCAGGCTATCGTCGAGGCCCTGAGTGCGAGAACCTACGCGGTGCTGGCGCGAGCGGATTTTATCAATCGCTAAATTTCGACTGATATTTACCACCCAGGTAAATAAGCGGCCTTTGGTGTTGTCGTAGCCGGCCATCGAGTGCCAGATTTTTACCAGGGCTTCTTGCAGCACGTCGGCGGCTTCTTCCTCATCCTTCACGATGCGGTTGATTACGCCGTAGAGCGCCGCCGAATAGCGGTCGTAAAACTCGGTCATGGCCGACTGGTCGCCGGCCCGCAGGCGTTCGACCAGCGCCGCTTCGGCGGCGGGTGGAGTAGATATGAGAGGGAGGTCGGACACGGACAGGTACGAAAGACAAAACCGACGGAGCCAGCCGAAACGTTCGGCAACTCGTGGCGAATGTAGGAACAGGTTAGGGTTTTGGACGGCACATGAAGATTACATGAACAGCTGCACCGTACAACCCGGCAGCCCGCTGTACGGTTTGTGTATAATCAGGGGCTACCTACGCGCCGTCTTCCCGGCGTTTTTTTGCTTTTTCGCCTCTTCGCTCATCTGCTATGACTATTGCTTCTATAAACCCCTACACCGGCCAGACGCTGCGGCGCTTCGCCGAGTTTTCGTGGGCGAAAACCGAGCGCATCCTGGCGCAGGCCCACCGTGCGGCGGCCCAGTGGCGCACCACGCCCTTTGCCGAGCGGGCGGCCGTGCTGCGCCGCGCCGCCACCTTGCTGCGCGAGCGCCAGGACGAGTTGGCCCACCTCATGGCTCTCGAAATGGGCAAGCCCCTGCGCGACGGCCGCGCCGAGGCCCAGAAGTGCGCCACCTGCTGCGACTACTACGCCGCGCACGGCGAGGCCATGATGGCCGACGAGGAAGTGAAAACCGACGCCGGCCGCAGCTTCATCAGCTACGCGCCGCTGGGCGTGGTGCTGGCCGTGATGCCCTGGAATTTTCCGCTGTGGCAGGTGGTGCGCTTTGCGGCGCCCGCCCTCATGGCCGGCAACGTGGGCCTGCTCAAGCACGCGCCCAACGTGCCGCAGTGCGCCCTGGCCCTGGAGCAGATTTTTCACGATGCGGGCCTGCCGCCGGCCGCGTTTCGCACCCTGCTCATTGGCAACGAGCCAGTGGCCCGGCTGCTGGCCGATGCCCGCGTGGCGGCCGTCACGCTCACGGGCTCCGAGCGGGCGGGCGTGGCCGTAGGTACCGCCGCCGGCCAGCACCTCAAAAAAGCCGTGCTGGAGCTGGGCGGCTCCGACCCGTTCATCGTGCTGGCCGATGCCGATGTGCCGCTGGCTGCCAAAACCGCCGCCCAGGCCCGCATGATTAACGCCGGCCAAAGCTGCATCGCCGCCAAGCGCTTTATCGTGGAGAAGCCCGTGCAGGCCGAATTTGTGCGCCTGCTGAAAGGCCACCTGGCCCAGTTGCGCTACGGCGACCCGCTCGATGACGCCACCGACTACGGCCCGCTGGCCCGCCCCGACCTGGCCGACGAGCTAAGCCGCCAGGTGGCCGACTCCGTGGCCCAGGGCGCCCGGGTAGCCCTAGCCGGCGGCCAGCTCCGGGCGGGCGCCGCACAGTTTGCCCCCATCATCCTCACCAACGTCAAAAAAGGCCAGCGCGCCTACGCCGAGGAGCTGTTTGGGCCGGTGGCGCTGGTGCTCACCGCTCGCGACGCGGCCCACGCCGTGGCCCTGGCCAACGACTCGGAATTTGGCCTGGGTGCGGCCGTGTGGACGCGCAACGTGGCCCAGGCCGAAGACATGGCCCGCCAGCTCGAGAGCGGCGCCGTGTTCATCAACGGCCTGGTGAAGTCGATGCCCGAGTTGCCCTTCGGCGGGGTTAAGAAATCGGGCCACGGCCGCGAATTGTCCTACCTGGGCCTGCGCGAGTTCGTCAACCAGAAATCCATCTGGATTGCCAAGCCCGCCCAGCCCCAACCCACCCGCACCGAGTAGCGGGCGGCGAGCTAGCAGTAGCCCAGCACCCGGTAGATGCCGTAGCCCACCATTTCGTGCAGCAGCGAGCTCCAGTGGCTGAGCGTGTCGGTGCTGGGCACCACCCAGTAGGTGATGTAGCCGGCCGGGTCGGTGCCGCGAAAATCGGCTGGGAACGGCGTCGGGTGCAGCCCCACCTTGGTAAAGCAGCCCATTGCCCGGCGCTCGTGAAAGGCCGACGTTACCAGCACCAGCGACTTAATATCGGGGTGCTGCTGCAACAGGGCCTTGGTAAACTGCGCGTTTTCGCGGGTGTTGTGGCTGAACGGCTCCAGCAGTATGGCCCGCGCCGGCACGCCCGCCAGCTTGAGCAGCGTGGCTAGCTCCTCGGCCTCGGGCGCCATGCCGGGCTCGGGGGTGAGCGTGGCCAGGCCGCCCGAAATAATGATGTAGCGCACCTTGCCCGCCCGGTACAGCCACAGCGCGTTGGTAAAGCGGTCGGCGCCCTGGCTCAGGTACACGCGGTCGCGGGGCTTGCGCGCCTGCGTCACGCCCGTGAGCAGCACCGCCGCATCGGACGGGGCCACGGCGCTGAGCGCCACGGGGGGCATTTCCCAGCGCCGCATGGCCACGTTATACAGGGCCGAATTGCCGCCCACAAACAGCAGCACCGCCGCCGCCCACAGCCAGCGCCCGCGCCACGGGCCAGCGGGCCGGGCCACCAGCGCCGCCCCCAGCAACAATAGCAGCCATGCCCCCGGCGAAAAGGCAATCAGCAAAATCTTCGACAGAAAAAAGAACACGGCGCGAAACGTAAGCAGGTGAAAGAAGGGCGCAAAAAAAGCCCGCCGGCCGCGCCACACGCGGTCCGACGAGCTTTTGCTTCGGCAAAAATAAGGCGGCCGGCGGGCTAGCCCACCACCGGCACAAACGCCCGCAGGCGGTCGAGCTGCGCCACCACCTGAACTTCTTCGGTGAGGGCATCGCACTCGAGCAGGCGGCCCTGGCAGTAGCTCACGAAGAAGGGGGCCACCTTCTGCTGCATCAGCTTCTTGGCCACCGGGTTTTGGTCCGAGTTGAGGCGCACGAAGAGGATGCCCACGTTTTCGGGCGCATCCACAAACTTGTCGAAGGGCGGAGCCAGCGCCTCGCAGATGGCGCAGTTTTCGGAGGTGAACTTGGCAAATACCTTGAGGTGCTCGTGGATGAGGCGGCGCAGGTGCTCGTCGTCGGTATCCACCACGCGCTGGCGGGCGTCTTCAGTCATACTTAAAATCGGATGGGAGGAGTGGCCGGTAAACCTGAACAGCAACGCAAAGGTTCGGGCCGCAAAGTTACCGCCTAGCGCCCCAGCAGCAGCGCCCGGATGTACTTAACCGGGGCCGAGCCGTAGCTCAGAAACTGCTCGTTGAACGCCTTGACCTTGAAAGCGCTGCCCTCGCGCGCCTTCACCTCGTCGCGCAGGGCCACTATCTCGGTGTAGCCCGTGAAGTACGAGCTGAGCTGCACCTGGCTAAGGGTGGCGCGGTGCCACTTGTTGCGCGCCTCGGCCTCTTCCTGAAAGCCCTGGGTAGTGAGCAGTTTTACCACGTCGGCCTCGCTGGCGTTCTGGGTCTGAATGAGGTTATCGACCACCGCGTTCAGGGTCGAGCGCATGTTCCACTTGTCCCACAGCAGCCAGATTTCGTCGCTGTTACCGCCGTAGCCGGCCTCCAGCATCAGGCGTTCCGAGTACACGGCCCAGCCCTCAATCATGGCCCCGTTGCCGAAGATGCTCTTCACCAGCGAGGGCGAGCGGTTGGCGTACACGAGCTGCGTGTAGTGCCCCGGAATAGCCTCGTGGATGTTGAGAATCTGCAAGGTGTAGTCGTTGTACTCGCGCAGGTAGCTCTCGGCCTGGGCGGCCGTCCAGGTGGGCGGCAGGGGCTCCACGTTGTAGTAGGTGTTGGCCTTGGTATCGTAGGGGCCGGGCGCGCTCACGCTGGCCCCCGCCCCGCTGCCGCGCATATAGAGCGGCGTTTCGCGCACCACCAGCGGCTTGCTGGGGTCCTGGGTCAGCAGGTCGTGGTCGTTCACAAACTTGGTGAGGGTCGGAATCTGGCGTTTCACGGCATCCACGAAGCCCTCGCGCGGGGCGTGCTTCAGCGTGAGCTGGTCGATAACCTGGCGGATTAATTGCAGCGTATCCGTCGGCATGGGCCGCCCGGCGCAGTACTTGGGAAAGAGCCGCGCCGCCCGCCGGCCCATGTCGTGCAGCAGGTCGGCCTGGTGCTGCTGGGCTAGCTTAAGCACCTCGTCGGCCGAGTAGCGCGACTGAATATCAAGCGCAAATTTTCTATCAAACAGCGCCTTCCCGATGCGGAACGAGCGAAACTCCTTGCCCGCCAGCACGTCCTTCTTCAGAAAGTCTAGGTAGCCGCGCACGGCCGTTTGTGCCCCGGCTATGCGCTGGCTCAGCACCTGCTTTTCGGCCGCGCTCAGGCCCGAGCGGCGCACCGAATCGGCCAGGGCCGCGCCAAAAACGGCTAGCCCGCCCTCATTTTGCTGCACGGCCAGCTCGGCGTGCTCGCGGGTGGGCTGCCTGATATTCGCCCTGGCGGCGGCGTAGTAAGCACCGGCCTGGGCCAGCTTGTCGGAAATAGTACGCAGGCGGCGGTCCAGCTTGTAGTGGCGGCCATTGAGCAAATCGCCCACGCTGGCGCCCAGGTTGTAGCTGGCCGGGTTCCACTGCCAGCTCCGGAGCGTGTCGGCGTACCAGCGCTCCGAGCGCAGCTCGTTGGTGAGCAGATGCAGGTCAATCTGGTTGGTCGGCGACAGGCTATCGACCGCGAAGCCCCCAAGCGCCCCCAGGTTTTGGGCAATAAACGCGGCCTCGCGCTGGCGTTGCGCCGCATCCGGCACCACCAGCAGCGAGTCGTACTTATGAAAGCCCTGCGACGAGGCGTACTCGGGGTTCTGCTTCCAGAAATCGAGAATAAACTGGTTTTTGAAGCGGTCGAAGCGCGCATCGGCGGGCGTGGCAGCCGTTTTGTCGGCGGCCGTTTTATCGGGTTGGCTGGTGCAGGCCGGCAGGGCCAGCGCCAGCAGCGGCAGGTAGCGGAGTTTCATGGAGCGAATGTAGGGGCGGGGCTTGCCCCCGCCCGGCGCCCGCGGGCAATTGGGGGCGCTGGCATACCAAGTTGCTGCCCGCTCGAGCTGACCTGCTTCGTGCGGGCGCCTTCGTGCGGGCGCCGGGCGGGGGCAAGCCCCGCCCCTACATTCGTATTATGCTTACACTCCGCCCCGAAACGCCCACCCAGGCCCTTGACTTAGCTTTTCGCCGCCAAAAACCCACCCGCGCTCAGCTCGATGCCTTTGCCGAAGCGCAGGCCCAGCTGCTGGCCGCCATCAACCCCCACGAAAGCGAAGAGCACCTCAAGACCCACCTACGCGATTTTTTAGGTCACGGAGGCGTGCTGGGGCCGGGCCACTACGTCAACGTGAGCCAGCGCCGCGACATGGTGGTGCGCCTCGGGCCCACCGAGGCCAGCCCCGTGGGCCTGCTCATCGAAGCCAAGAAGCCCGCTAACCCCGGCGAGATGGTGAGCACCACCGACCTCAACCGCAAGGCGATGCACGAGCTGCTGCTCTACTACCTCCAGGACCGCCACGCCGGGGTGGTCGACAACCTACGCCGCCTCGTCATCACCAATGGCTACGAGTGGTTCGTGTTTGATGCCCTTGACTTCGACCGGTTATTCTGGCGCAACACCGGCCTCAAGAATGACTTCCTAGACTGGGCCGCTGGCAAGAAAGCCGGCAGTACCACTGCCTTTTTCTACCATGAAATTGCCCGGCCCTTCTTGGCTGCGCTAGCGGGCGAGCTGGCCTTTGCCTACCTCGACCTGCGCGTGCCCACCTCCGCCGAGCGCGACCTGCTTACGCGGGCCAAGCTCTTTCAGGCGCCGCACCTGCTCAAGGCGCCCTTCGCCCAGGATGCCAACACCCTCAACCGGGCTTTTTACGAGGAGCTGCTTTACCTCATCGGGCTGGAGGAAGTACCCGACAAGGGCCGCAAGCTCATCAAGCGCGTGGCCCCCGCCGAGCGCGAGCACGCTGGCTCGCTGCTACGCAACACCATTGAGGTGCTCGAAAGCGAGGACCGGCTAGCCGACCTGCCCTCCACCGAGCGCGCCGCCTACGGGGCTACCCCCGAAGCCCAGCTCTTTGGCGTGGCCCTCGAGTTGTGCCTCACCTGGGTCAACCGCCTCTTGTTTCTTAAGCTGCTGGAGGGGCAGTTGCGCCGCTACCACGCCGGCAACCCCGACGCCCTCACCGAGCCGTTCCGGTTTCTGACCCCAGCCCTCCTCCCCGATTTTGACACCCTGAACGACTTGTTTTTTAAAGTCCTCAACAAGCCCGCCGACCAGCGCACCGCCGACATCAAAAAGCGCTACGGCCACCTGCCCTACCTCAATTCCTCACTCTATGAACCCACCGAGCTCGAGCGCCGCACCCTCACCGTGCGCGAGCTCAACGACCAACTTACGCTGCCCTACCACTCGCGTAGCGTGCTGCCCCACCCCCATTTAAGCGGTGGTCGTCGTCGGGGCCGGAGTGTCCTCCCCGTGAACTTAGTTCACGGGGAGGACACTCCGGCCCCGACGACGACCAAACCAGCTACTACATATAATAATCAAAATTCTTCTACTCTATCTTATTTACTCCGCTTTCTCGATGCCTACGACTTCGCCTCGGAGGGCGACGAGCAGGTGCAGGAAACCCACAAGCCCTTAATTTCGGCGGCCGTGCTGGGCCTCATCTTCGAGAAGCTCAACGGCTACCAGGACGGCTCGTTTTACACGCCCGGCTTCATCACCATGTACATGGCCCGCCACACCCTGCGCCGGGCCGTGGTGCAGCATTTCGAGCGCCGCTACGGCCTGGGCGCCGCCAATGTGCCGGCCCTGGCCGAGGCCCTTGCTCCCCAAAACCGGGTAGCCGACAGCGCCTACTTCAACACCCTCACCGTGCTCGACCCCGCCGTGGGCAGCGGCCACTTTCTAGTATCGGCCCTCAACGAGCTGCTCGCCATCAAGGCCGAGCTGGGGCTGCTGCTCGATGAAAGCGGCAAGCGCTTGCGCTACCGCCTCACCGTGGCCCGCGACGAGCTGGTGGTGATGCACGAAGACGACGACCCCCACGACCCCGCCGCCCTCTTCCAGTACCGCGCCCGCCTCGACGCCGCCACCGGGCAGCGCACCGTGGCCCCGGCCCACACGGCCTTGCAGCGGGCCCTGTTTCAGGAAAAGCGCCACCTCATCGAGCACGCCCTGTTTGGGGTCGATATTAATCCCAACTCGGTGCGCATCTGCCGCCTGCGCCTCTGGATAGAGCTGCTCAAGCACGCCTACTACCTGCCCGACACCGGCTTTGCCCAGCTCGAAACCCTGCCCAACCTCGAGCTTAACATCAAGGCCGGCAACTCGCTGCTCTCGCGCTTCGACCTCGCAGCCGACCTCTCCGACGTGTTTCGGCAGAGCAAGTTCACGCTCGCCACCTACCGCGATGCCGTGCACGCCTACTTCAACACCCGCGACCGCGCCGCCAAACAAGACCTGCAAAAGTTTCTGACCCAAATCAAGGAGCAGTTTACCCAGGCCCTGCACAAGCGCGACCCGCTGCGCGAAAAGCTGCGCCGCGCCCTCGGCGAGCGCACCGTGCTCGAAACCCAGGGCCAGCTCCTCCCCGAAACCCCCAAGCAGCGCGAAGCCCGCACCTTCGAGCTGCGCCGCCTCACCCTGCTCATCGAGCAGTACGAAAAGGAGGTGGAGCGCCACGAGCAGGGCCAGCTCTACCGCCACGCCTTCGAGTGGCGCTTCGAGTTTCCCGAGGTGCTCGATGAGAAAGGCAAGTTCCGGGGCTTTGATGTGGTCATTGGCAACCCGCCCTATATCCGCGCCGATGAGCAGCCCCTAGCCCAGCGTCGCGCTATCCTAGCCAGCAAACGGTTTGTAACGCTTAGCGAGAAGTGGGATTTGTATGTGGCGTTTTTAGAATTAGGCCACATTTTACTAAAGCAGGATGGTTTAATGTCAATGATTGTAAGCGACGCATACAATCATGCTAAGTATGCTAAATCTTCTCAAAAATGGTTTCTGGAAAATGCTGTCATTGAACGCCTCGATTTCTTCAAAGGCTTTATGATTTTTGAAGAAGCCAACGTCGGAAGCATTATTCCCTTTATTGAAAAACACAAGCCATCAGCGAAGAGTATTCCAACGCGCCGTTTGCACTTAGACAGATTTGACAACATCACATTATTAGCAACTAAACCGCAAACACAGTCAGACCACCGGATTTTTTTTCCAAGTATAGAAGAATCAACTTCTGAAATCTCTGGCACCTTACTATCAGAAATTTGCTACGTAAGCAAAGGCATGGTCGTTCATGCACATGAGGGAGCATCAGTTGGTGCATTTGGTCTGGACGACCTAGTATCTGATACAGAAGACGAGATACACTCCATTCCTTTTTCTGAAGGAAAAAACTTAGAAAGATGGCTTCCTGCTCAAAATAGGTGGTTAGAATGGGGCACCGCTCGTGCTCCCGCTTTATTTAGCCGCCCTACTTTTAATCAACTTTACCAAGTACCCGAGAAACTAATAGCCTCTGATATTTCGTCGGCTGCTAATGCCTTAAAGGTTAGCTACGACGACCAACAGCTTTTTCATAATCACTCAGCCTGGTCATTTGTGCCGTGGCATTCTTTGCGAGGCGTTCAGAACCGCTCTTTGCAAAAAGCTGCGCGCTACCGCAATGAAAAGCCGCGAGAAGATTTACCGAAGCGTGAGGAATTGGAAGAAATTAGCGAGCAGTATTCGGTCAAATACTTGCTAGCAGTCATGAATTCTTCTACGGCGCGCGAGTTTTTGACAAAAATTCGTCGCAGTAATATTCACCTTTACCCCGACGACTGGAAACAACTCCCCATCCCCCACGCCACGCCCGCGCAGCAGGCCGAAATCGCGGCCCTGGTCGAGCAGGTGCTCGCCGCCAAAACCGCCGGCGAGCCCACCGCCACCCTCGAAGCCGCCATCGACGCCCTGGTAGCCGCCCGCTACGGCCTCAGCCCCGCCGAGGTAGCGCAGCTCGGGGGCTAGCCCTACCCACCCGCCCCAAAGGCCCCGCCCCACCCGGCGGGGCCTTTTTAGTGCCCGGCGCGGCCGATATGCTACAGCATATTCTTCTATTCTTCCGTATACTAGCGCCCAGGTTTTTTCGCAGCTTTTCTCCCAGCCCCGCCCCACCGAGCCACTACCCCACCCCGGCGCTCCCCGGCCCCGCCCCGGCCCCTTCCATCGGCGCCCCGCCGCCCTCCGGCCCGGCCCCGGTGCTTCGGGTGGCGCCCCGGCCTGCTCCGGCCCGGCCGCGGGGCTTCGGGCGGGGGCGCGGGGGCCTCCAGCCCTGCCGCGGCCTTCTCAATCCAAGTTTCACCGTTTCCACCCCCGCCATGCTCACCGCCAAGCAAGATAACCGCCTCACCGCCGCCGAAACCCTGCACCGCGTGCTCACCCAAGATACCACCCCCTACGCCACCGACAAGGCCCTGCAAGCCGTGGTGGCCCGCCTAGGCGCCCTCATCCAGGACATGGCGCCCCTGCGCCAGCAGGCCCAGCGCGCCAGCGCCGCCAAGGTAGCCGGCCAGCCCACCGACAAGGAAGCCGCCCGCCGCCACCTCTCCCAGGTAGCCGCCGAAATCGCGGGCGACGTGTTTGCCTACGCCACCGAAACCCGCCACGCTGCCCTGCAAGCCCTGGCCGACTACAGCGAGGCCGATTTCAACAACCTGCGCGGCTCGCGCCTCACCGATGCCGTTACGGCCCTGGCCCAAGCCACCCAGGATGCCGCCTATAAGCAGGCCCTGCAAGCTGACTACGACCTCACCCCCGCCCGCCTGCAAGAGCTGACCGACGCCCTGGCCGCCTACGACGCCCTCAAAACCAGCGTCCGCGAAACCATCATCGACGGCAAAACCGCCCGCGCCAGCCTCCGCACCGAGTTTGCCGAGCTCGGCACCCTACTGCAAGACCGCCTCATGCGCCAGCTGCGCAAGTACGAGCGCAAGGCGCCCGCCTTCTACGCCCGCGTAGTAGCCGCCCGCCAGGTGGTAGACCGCCCCGGCGCGGCGGTGAATGCAGGCACCCCACCCGTGGCCAGCGCCTAGCCCCACCGGCGCGGCGCGCACGCCGGGCGGTATTGCCCGGCCGACCCCGAGCGGCGCGGACGCCGAATGCTGTAGGGGCGGGGCTGGCCCCCACCCGGCGCCTGGGGTCGGTCGGGCCCGCATACCCCAGCGCGCGCCCACAGCCACCAGCATAATCAACCAGGTGGCGCAGACGCCGGGCGGGGGCAAGCCCCGCCCCTACAGCGCCTACAGCTACAAATAATCACCCAAACGACCCCACGCGCCGGGCGGGGACAAGCCCCGCTCCTACTATGGACCGCCGCACTATTCGCTACGACGGGTATAACTACAGCGCGGCGGGCTACTACGCCCTCACCCTTTGCGCCCAGCACAAGGCGCACCTATTTGGCGTGCTGCCGCCTGGTACGCCCTTGCAGCCCTCACTCCTGGGCGAGCTCGTGCGCCAGGAGCTGCTGGCCCTGCCCACCCACTACCCCACCGTGCGCCTCGACACCTGGGTGCTCATGCCCAATCACCTGCACCTGCTGCTGGTGCTCACCCGCCACCAGCGGGTAGCCGTTGGCCAAGTGGTGGGCAGCTTTAAGTCGCGCTGCTACCGGCAGTGGCGGCAGGCGCAGCTAGCGGCCGGGCAGCTGCCCCCACCCACGTGCTGGCAACGCAATTACTACGAGCGCATCGTCCGCAACGCGGCCGAGCTAGAGGCCCACCGCCACTACATCCTCGCCAACCCCAGCCGCTGGGCGTAGGGGCGGGGCTTGCCCCCGCCCGGCGTCCGCGCCGCCCGGCATTGGCCGGGCAATTGGGTTTACGATGGTGGGTGCCGGATTATACCAGGCGCCCCCGGGCGCCGAACGCTGTAGGGGCGGGGCTGGC